>MDTE01191719.1_pt1 | contig 30034 bp, 22 predicted proteins | sample 811231 | NCBI WGS metagenome assembly MDTE01 (sample SAMN05326651, study PRJNA326480) | marine metagenome | isolation source: seawater | place: Indian Ocean: Red Sea | collected 2010 | reverse complement strand
CGTCAACTGAACTCTGGTATTCCCAATCTTTTAAATTCTTTGAAGTAAAAATACTGTAAGCTAGTGCATCATGCAAAATCATGACCCAGTGCTTTCCTGGAGCATACCAGAATACTTTAGGATCACGTTCATGGCCTGACCCAAATCTTCTTTCCGCGGGAATTACTGGATTTTTATCGTAAACAGTAAAAGTTCTACCCCGGTCATTACTGTAAGCAATACTTTGTTGCTGTTTTTTATTCCACATGTCATGGGTAAAGAAGGCAACCATTGGTGGCTCTTTCCCTTTTTTGAAGCCTGAAGTATTTTTATGGTCAATAACGGCTGAGCCCGAGAAAATTGTGCCAAGACCTGTATCCGGTAGAATAGCGGAAGGTAATTCTTCCCAGTGTAAAAGGTCTTTGCTAACCGCATGACCCCAAGTCATGTTTCCCCAGATTATTTCATAGGGATTATGTTGGTAGAATAGATGATACTCGCCTTTGTAATAAACCATTCCGTTGGGGTCATTGGTCCAACCTCTTTTTGTTGAAAAATGGACTTGAGGTCGGAGATTTTCTTCATATATTTTGTCTTCTCCGACAAATTTATTGGATTGATAAATTTTATCAATTCCGGATACCTTTTCGGAAAAATTAAAAGTTAGTTTTTTACCTTTGAAATTAGAGACATCTAGAAAAACCCAGTAATCTATATTCTGATTTGCTATTCGAATATCATTTAGAGTAATAACGTCACCATCTAGTGTAAAATGAACTCTTTGCCGTTGTTCTGCATGGTCAATGGGTATGTTTATATATTTATTTTTTATTTGGAAAGATCTCTCTAACGACTGAGAGAACAGTGGCATTGCAAGAACTGCGATTACCATAAAGCTAAAAAGTTTCTTCATAATGATCTCCTGTTTTATACTGCTTGGGTATTAGTTACCCCAAATTGAATTTAATTTAACAACTTTAACATCTGAAATCTTTGTTTTTCCGCCATCGGCAAAACATTCGAATAAGGGTTTATCCATATCATATTTTGCATTCATCATATGTACAGCTTGCCCATTGTTGTAAAAAACATCCATAATAGTGCGATCGACCAGAATGCGAAGGTTTATTTTGTCATCGATTGGAGTCGCTAATATTTTTTCATATCTTTGATTTGGACTGACTTTATTAGTTTCTAGATCATAGGGAATTTCTTTTCCTCTAACTTTCATTGTCAATTTTTTTGCACCATTTAATTTTATTGTACAGTTTATCTCAGCTAGTTCCCAATCAACGTCATTTATTTTAAAATTCTTCTTTGAAATATTTTTTGATCTATAAGTTCTTTTTTCTCCTTGCAGAGCGGTTATTTCTTTAACAGGATTGGTAAGGACTCTTACTCCATCTTCAGTTGTAGCCAATGTTAATTCAAGGGGAAAGGAAAAGGCTTGCCGGAAAGGTAATCCTTTATCTTTCCAATCGGGAATTTCATTAGCCTTTTTATAGCCCCAATCGGTTCGAAACCATGCAATATTAATACGACGTTGTTCACTATCAGGTGAATTAGTAAAGGATTGTGTAGCATATACAGGACCAGCCACGTTTTTAAATGTACCATTATGATCAGGTGTAAACTGGTGACCATCGAAGTCTCCAATCGCATAATCTCCTGAGCCTCCTAGTAATACCCATTTCTTTTTATTTGGATTCCCATCAACGTTAAGACGGAAAAAATCAGGACATTCATGATAGCCTGAGACATGACTTTCATATTCCCAATTTTTTAGATTCGAAGAAGAATAAAAATGGAAGCCATCTCTTATATAAAATACCATTATCCATTTTTTTGTTTCATCATGCCAAAATACTTTCGGATCTCGATTCTTACCTGTAATGCCTTTTACAGCGGGTTCATCTATATGAGTCCAGGTTCGTCCTCGATCGTTGCTGTAAGCAATTGCCTGGTGACTACTATCTACATCAAAATCATGTATTTCCCAGAGATATTTCATCCTACGGGTATAGAAAGCAATCATGGTCTTTTCATCGCCTACTTGTAGACCCGCATCATTATTATTGTCGATAATGGCAGATCCTGAATAGTTTTGACCTCTTAGCGGGGTAACTCCTAAAGCTATAGGCAAGTGTTCCCAATGAATTAGATCTCTGCTAACAGCATGTCCCCAGTGCATATTGCTGCCAATCTTTCCTCCACGGCTGGGGTCATATTGATAGAAAAGATGGTATTCTCCATCATAATACACTGTTCCATTAACATCATTATTCCATCCTTGAATTGGAGTTAAATGAAATTGTGGACGCAAATCTTCATTAAAGGAATTATCAATTCCTTTAATCTCTTCATTCAGTGATATATCGGCTAATGGATTTGGCGAAGTGCCCCAACCCTCTAAAGAAAGTTCAACCTTTTCTCCATCCCAAATGGACAGATCAATAAATTGCCAGAACTCTGCATTTTGTTCATCTGTTGCGGACATACAAATTTCCTGAACTACTTTTCCTTTAACTTTTAGTGTTACTACATCAACAGCTGAAGCGCCATTAGCGGGAATATTCAAGTATTTTTTTTCTGCAATAAATGATTTTTTCCCTGATACTTTTTGCACAATAGGTTTTGTACCATCAATTTTTTTTCCGGAAAAATTTTGGTTTGTTCCGGCAAAACTTCCAGCAACAATCCAGCCGTCGAATAAATCCATTTCATCATAAATTTGTATTTGTGCTTTTTGATTCTTGAGATCTTTTACATCAAAAATATATATTTCTAGAGGAAGTGTATAGTTGTCTGCATCGTATCTATCAAAAATAGGATTATTTCTTGTACCCCTATTCCAAAGGTTTATTTTTTCATATTCAGGAAAAGCTTGTCGAACAATTTTATCATTTACGATCAAATTAACGGCCATAAGTCCTGGATAGGTTGGAATTCCACTAGCCATTTTAAATACGATATAATCATGTTTAATTTGAAAAGGAATAGAAGTAAGACTTCCTTTTGCTCTGACAGTCAAATCAGGATGGAAAGAATTGGCAAAAGGAGAATCTTGAATCCCAGAAAAATTGGGTTGTCTATAAAGTTCAGGTCTATCAATTAGATTTAATGAGAGTCCTTTTTTTACAGAACCTGTACCATCAGTTTTTTGAATTACTCTATCTTTTGTTGGGCCCTGTTCAAATGCTGTCCCATTGACTTCCCAATTATTTAATGTGTTCTTTTCAAACATGCTATTTTCAAAAAGTTTTTCCCAATTTTTTGTTTCATAATCTAAAGGGTTATTTTTTTTGCTTAACAGACAGGGCGGATATAAACCTATATAAATAATAAATAATGCTCTAAAAATTGTAATAATATCAAACTTTTTTATTTCATTCAGTACAATCATTTTATCTCCATTAATAAACTCATAATTAATCTCGCTCTCCAATTTTTTCTAGCTGGTTTTCTACTTCGTCAATATCTGAAATATGTTGACTTGCCATTTCCTGAATTTTAGTTACAATTTCAGGGTTTTCTCTAGAAACATCAAATTTTTCGCCAGGATCATGTCCTAGATGATAAAGTAAAGGGGTGTTGAGCCTTGTCTCGCCTCTATCTCTATAGCCTGTCATTGTATAAAAATGAGCTTTATAATTTCCTGAACGTGCGGCAAATAACTTTGTTCCCCTCCAGAAAAACATTTCATTTCGTGGGCTGTCTGCCTTCATGCTCATAGCCAAACTAAGATCATAACTATCCATCTTTCGATCTTTGGGAATTTTAGTATTGGTAATTGATGCAACTGTAGCCATTAAGTCTAAAGTTGATCCCATGCCTGCTTGAGTTGTACCAGCTGGGATAGTGCCAGGCCACCACATAATTGTTGGCTCCCGCATTCCACCTTCCCAAGTTGATCCCTTACCTTCTTTCAAAGGACCGGCTGATCCACCATGTGTATCAAAAGTAAGCCAGGGTCCATTATCAGATGTAAAAATCACGAGTGTTCTCTCTGAAAGATTATTATTCCGGACTGTTTCTAATACTTGGCCTATGGACCAATCAACTTCTTCCATGACATCACCATAAATTCCAGCAAGACTTATATCAACAAACTTTTCTGAACGAAATAATGGTACGTGCGTCATTGTATGTGCAAAGTAGAGAAAGAAAGGCCGATCTTTATTTTTTTCGATGAATTTGACAGCTTCTTCAGTATAACGTTTTGTTATTGTATATTGATTTGCTGGTCGTTCAATAATTTTTTCATTGCGCATCAAAGGAACATCCCAATAATCTATTCTATCAGGATTGTACAAAGCCCATTTCCGTTTTTCCTTGGGTTGAGTTGCATCCATGTCGTTGGAATAAGGAATTCCATAATATGAATCAAATCCTTGTTTAGTTGGGAGATAATCAGGTAGATGTCCTAGATGCCATTTCCCAACATGCATGGTAGCATATTTTTTTTGTTTGACTAATTCAGCGATTGTGATCTCACTTTGCTGTAGACCACTCCAGGATTCAGGAAACAAAACTCGTATTTTTGAACTCGTCATTCCACTTCGAATTGGTAAGCGACCAGTTAATAAACCCGCCCGACTTGGTGTACAAACACTTGCAGCTGAATAGAAGTTCGTCCATTTTTGCCCTTCATAAGCCATTCTATCTAGATTTGGTGTTTTAATTGTAGGATTCCCAAATATCCCTACATCTCCATAGCCTATATCATCTCCAAAAATCACAATAATATTTGGCAAGGAATTTTTTCCATAAATGCAGACTATAGATAATTGAAGGAGAAAAAGTGAACGAACGAAAATATTCATATGGTTTTATTAGTAAATTTATTTTTTGGTGAACCTAAGTACAAAAGTATATGAACTTTAATCCGATTACAAAAGAAGAATCCTTATTTTTTTCAAGCCTTTTCGTACTTATCTTCAGACTTAAGATTTAGGGGAAAGGATTAATTAAACCATGACAAGTAGGTTTTTAAATTTATTTTTTATTTTAATAATGAGTTGTCTTGTTGCTGAAGAAAACAAAAGTGACGACAATGATTTTATTATTTCTGGTTCCTTGAGTATTTCAAATAATGGGGTTGCACCTGTACCCTCATTTACATTAGGTGAGCCTGCATTAATTAATAGCGTATCCATAACAAAAGGTAGATTAACATTTACACCTGAAACAGGTCTTGATTTTTCTGGAAATCCCTGGTTTATAGAAAATTGGTTCAGGTGGCAAATTTTTGATGATCGCTTTAAGACAAACCTGGGTGTAGACTGGTCATTCTTTTTTCAAAATTATGATGTACCTAATGCCAATGTCCATGAAGTTGTGCGTTATCTTGCTTTAGAGATTGCAACTGGTTATGATATATCAAACAATGTTTCTGCTTTTGGAAAATACTGGTATAATGAAGGTATAGGAGAGAGGACTGATGATGGACATTTTGTTGACTTTACTTTAAATATTAATAATATCCAGTTTTCTGATTCATTCCTACTTCATATTTATCCAGAAATATTTTACTTTAACTTTACAGGTAATATTGATGGATTATCTTTCGCGAACAAAATTGAAATTTCTAAACCTAATTTCCCGGTATCATTAACAGCTCAAATTATTTTTCCAATATGGACAAATATGCCGGATCTTGGCACTGAATTGAGTTTTGGTATAGTTACTCCTTTGAATTAATGATTTATATCTATTGACGCATAAATATTCTAGGCTTCAGCTCTAATAAAAACAGGATTGTTAGGATTTGACTCCTTTGGATCATAAGTGTATCCTGCTTCATTAAATTTTATTATATCATCTACTTTATCAATTCTATTTTGAATAATAAATCTAGCCATCATTCCCCGTGCCTTTTTTGCAAAAAAGGAGATTATTTTTGCCTGCCCATTTTTTACATCTTTAAATACTGGTGATACTATAGTGGCTTCTAAAGTATTAATGTCAACAGATTTAAAATATTCAACTGAAGCACAGTTTAGGATGACTTTGGCCGAATGATCCTTTAAAGTATTGTTAAGTTTTTTAGCAATCTGATCTGACCAGAAATCATATAAATCAGAGCCATTTGGATTTTCTAGTTTTGTACCCATTTCTAAACGATAGGGTTGAATAAGATCTAATGGTCTTAAAATGCCATAAAGGCCTGAAAGAATTCTAAAATGATCTTGAGCATATTTAAAATCTTCTTTAGAAAAGCTTTCGGCATTCAATCCAACGTAGGTATCACCTTTAAATGAAAGGATTGCCTGTTTTGCATTCTCCTTTGTAAAAGGGATAGACCATTTTTTAAAACGATCACTATTAGTTTCCGCTAACTTATCACTTATTTTCATGAGAGTTTTAAGTTCAGATATTGACATATTTTTTGTTTTATCAATGAGTATTTGGGAATTTTTTAAAAAATCACATTGAGAAAATTGTGAAAGAATATCATTATTTGAGAAATCAAGTTTTTTTGCAGGGGACACAAGTGTAATCATAATTTACCTTATTTTTTTTCATTGTATTTTTCTTTGTATGGGGCTACTAATTCTACCATATTTCCACTAGGATCTCTAAATACAGCAAAATATTCATCCCATAATCTAGTTGGTGTTTTACCTAAGAATTCTATATTTGCTTTTCTTAATCGACGGAGTTGTTCGTCTATGTCCTCTACTTTTATAGTAATAAACCCTAGGCCAATTGAGGAATGGAGAAAGTCTTTTGAAGGGCTCTTATTTTCAATTTCTTTAAAAGAGATAAATTTTAATATTGAGGAAGTTTTGCTCGACTTACCTGTAATAAACGTAACCATTTGAAAAGGAAGATTATCTGTAAAGCCTAATGTTGTCAATGGTTCTTTAGGTGCATCCCATCTATTTAGTTCTGTTAATCCAAGAATTTCTCTGTAAAACTTTGCGGTCTCTTCTAAATCCTCTACAACAATAGCTATATCGATAATATCTCTGGAAAATTTTATTTTTTCATTTTCTTTCCCAATGAGAAAGGTTTGAAATAAAATTACATATATAATAAAATAATGAATGGGATTTAATAGATTTGCCATAACAACCTCACTTTAATTAATCCTCTATTTATAATTTACCTAAAAGTTTTATGATTAAAATATACTGAAGATTTGTGTTGAGCATTTATTATTTAAAATAATTTGTGAATTCTTATAAGAGACTTTTATAAATGTTATCAAAAATAGAAATTCTCCAATCTAAAGCTATGTTTTAAAGGCAGTTAGATTCATCAATATGTTTACAGTAAATTATAATACATATGTGGGGTTAAAATGAAGATTGAGATACTAGATACAACAATTAGAGAAGGGGAGCAATCTCCTAACGTCTCCTTCAGCATAGATCAAAAAATTGATATAGTTAAAGAATTAGATGAGTTTGGAGTCGATTTTATTGAACTAGGTCATCCCATAGTATCGCCAGATATTAGAGATGCTATAAAAGAATTATCAGCCTTAGATACTAAGGCAAAAAAATTGATCCATGGTAGAGCAACTAAGGATGATATAGATGATGCTCTATCATTTAATGTTCCATGGATTGGAATTTTTTTTGGCGTTTCCAAGCTAAGTTTGGAACATAAATTTGGTATAGATCAATCAACAGCATTACTCCGAATTGTTGAAGCAGTATCATATGCAAAAGAGAAAGATATTTCACTTCGATTTACAGCGGAAGATGCAAGCAGATCTGAAGAGTCTTTTTTAATTGAGGTAGCTCAAGCAGTGGAAGAAGCTGGGGCAGATCGATTTAGTGTTGCTGACACAGTTGGAGTTCTTACCCCTGAGAAGACAAGATCTATTATCTCATCATTAAAATCATCAATTAATATTCCTATACATATTCATTGTCATAATGATTTTGGCTTAGCAACAGCTAATTCAATTATTGCTTTAGAATCTGGTGCTACATTGGTTGATGTAAGTGTGAATGGAATAGGTGAAAGGTGTGGAATAACACCTTTAGCCGAAATGGTTTTATTGTTAAAAAGTGAGTATAATAGTGAAAACAAATGGAATCTATCAAAATTAACAAATATTACAAGAAAAGTAGAGCAATACTCAGGTGTTTTTAATAGTGAAAACAAGCCGATAGTAGGGCAATATGCTTTTACGCATAAGGCTGGTCTTCACTCAAGAGCTGTTTTGAAGGATCCTAGAACTTATGAAGCCTTTGATCCAAATTTGATAAATAGAGATAGAAATATTACTCTAGACAAATTTTCTGGGAAAGATGCACTTGCTCACCGTCTTGATAGTATGCAGATTAAATATTCCCCAGATCAATTAAATCAGATTTTAGGAGTTATTAAATCGGATGCAACTAAAAGCAGTTTTAATGATATTGAATTAATTGAGATAGCGGATGAAATTCTTGAAGTTGATTTGAAACCCTATATTCCAGGTAATGTTGAAGCAATCATTAATATGGAACTAAGTAGTGCAGTATATACAACAAGAATTACAAGATGGCTGATGAGTCAATCACAAGTAGAGGATGTATATGAGGTAGCTGGTGATTATGATATTATTGCTCATGTTCAATCTAACTCTATAGGTGAATTGAATAGTTTAATTGAAGAGTTACGTATTAAAGAGGGAATATCAAGAACTCACACACGTCCCATTCTAAAAGAATATTCAAAGAATAAGCTGAAAAAAGATCAATAATCAAAGATGTCCCAAAATAGAACTGAAAAAATACTTCAGAATTACGCTGTAGGACTAAAAGAAGGGCAAAAAGTTCATTCAGGTGATACCTTATGGCTAGAACCACATCATGTCCTTTCGCATGATAATACATCTGCAATACTGCCTAAGTTTGCACAATTAGAAAAAAGACAAGTTTTTGATTCTAGACAGCCCGTAATTGCACTAGATCACAATATCCAAGACCAAAGCCCAGAAAATGTCAGTAAATATTCAAAAATTAAAAATTTTGCTAATTATCAAGGACTGAACTTTTTTGAAGCTGGCAAAGGTATTGGGCACCAACTTATGATCGAACAGGGTTTTGCCTTTCCAGGAACTTTTTGTGTGGGTGCTGATAGTCATTCAAATATGTATGGCGGAATAGGATGTTTAGGAACTCCAGTAGTACGATCAGACGTAGCAATTTTATGGTCAATTGGAAAAATTTGGTGGAGTGTACCGCCTGTGGTGAGAATTGTCTTTAATAATAAGGTAAAGACTGGAATTACAGGAAAAGATATAATTTTAAACCTTATTGCATGTGTTGGAAGGAAGGCTGTTTTAAATAAAGCATTAGAATTTGATGGTGATGGAATTAGTTGTCTTGATATTGATGATAGGTTGACTATTGCTAATATGACTACTGAATGGGGTGCCTTAACGGGTTTATTCCCGGTTGATAATAAAACGTTAGATTGGTTACTTAATAAGCAAAAATACAATCCAAATAATTTGAGATTTAACAAAGAGCAAATTCACAAAATTGAATCAGATAAGTTTGAAGCCGATAAAAATGCTATTTATGAAAAAACTATTTCAGTTGATTTAAGTACTATTCCAAAAGCAATAACGATGCCTAATGATCTAGAAGAATTATTGAGTAACTCAAATGAGACTATAAAAATTAATAAAGCATATATTGTTTCTTGTGTAAATAGTAGGAAAACGGACTTATTAAAGGCTGCTGAGATTCTAAAGAATAAAAAAGTAAGTCCAGATGTAGAGCTTTATGTTTCTGCAGCTTCAGCTGAAATTGAATCTCAATTACAAAAAACTGGTCATTGGGAACTTTTCATTAGATCTGGGGCTATCATTTTGCCATCAGGTTGTGGGCCATGTATTGGGTTAGGTAAAGGAATATTAGAGGAAGGGGATGTGGCTATATCTTCAACAAATCGAAATTTTCCTGGACGTATGGGGGATAAAAATTCAAAAGTCTATTTAAGTTCCCCTGAACTGGTTGCTTCTTCAGCAATTAAAGGATTCATTGATTATTCTAATTATACAGAGCCAAAAATTAAAATAATTAGTCATTCAAAGAATAGGAATGAATCTCATTTGAGAGTCATTAAAATGGATATGAAATTAATTGAAGGTCCCGTTCTTCTTTGTCCAAATGATAATATTTCTACAGATGGTATTTTCCCTTCCTCACATACATATAATGAATCTTTGACGGATGAGGAAATAGCTAATCTTGCGATGTTGCACTATGATCCTGATTTCCAGCAAAAAGTAGAGCCTGGTGATATACTTGTAAGTGGGTTTAATTTTGGTTGTGGAAGTTCCCGAGAACAGGCAGCAGTTTCATTAAGTTTAAAAGGAATAAAAATAATTGTAGCAGGATCATTTAGTCAGACATTTAGAAGGAATGCAATAAATAATGGTTTTGGTCTAGTTGAAGCACCTGAGTTTTATGAATTTATAATTAATAATATCTCAACAGATGGAGAGCCAACAATAAGGACTTTAGTTGATTTAAGGTTGGATTTCTCTAATCAAGAAATTTCTTCAAATTTTTCGAATAGGAAATTTTCATTTCGGAATTGGAGCGAAGTAGAAACTGATTTAATTCGACATGGCGGTATAAATAAATTTATTCTTGCTAATTAATAACCGTGAGTAAATACAAAATTGCATGGCTTCCAGGAGATGGGGTAGGACCTGAATTAGCTGGTTTAGCTAAAAGAGTTCTTAATCAACTAGGACTAGATGCAACCTATATTAATGGTGATATTGGTTGGGATTTCTGGAAGAGTGAAGGCAATCCACTTCCTAGTAAAACCAGGCAGATAATCCAAGATACTGATTGTGCTTTTATGGTAGCAATAACCTCTAAACCCCAATCTCAAGCAATTAACGAACTAGAACCTTCAATTAAAAAGGAAGGAATAAAATATATTTCTCCAATATTAACAATTAGACAGGATATGAACCTGCATACAAATATTCGCCCATGTAAGTCTTTTACTGGTAATAGGTTAAATTATCAAGATGGCATAGATATCACAATAATTAGAGAGAATACAGAAGGACTTTATTCTGGAGTAGAATTCTTTCCTGTCCCAGGGAAAGTTTTTTCGGCATTAAATAATCATAATGTGAATATGAACAGATTTTCTGAACACTCTTTGAATGATCTTGCTATTTCCACCCGAATCTGTACTAGGAAGGGATGTAGGTCTATTGTTTATCAAGCATTTGAATATGCAAAAAAGAATAATAACAAGTCTGTAACTTTAGTTGATAAACCTAATGTTCTTAGGGAGACAGGCCAATTAATGAGCGAAGAAGCAAGAAAAATAGCTAAAGAATATCCAGAAATTAATTTTTCAGAGGCAAATATGGATGCTATGTGTATGTGGATGGTAAAGAATCCTGAAGAATATGATGTGCTAGTGGCTGAAAATATGTTTGGTGATATTCTCTCAGATCTTGCCGCACAACTTGTTGGGGGATTAGGGTTCGTTGGTTCAGCAAATATTGGTGATGATTATGCTCTTTTTGAGCCATGTCATGGTTCAGTTCCAAAGTATAAAGGTCAAAATAAAGTTAATCCAATTGCGACTTTTCTATCGCTAAAAATGATGCTTGATTGGCTTGGAGAAAAAAAAATGGCAAATAATCTTGAAAATGCTATTTCTAAATTAATTAAAATGAATAAATATGGAACTTATGATATGGGGTTTAATAATAATAACATTGAAATAACCGAACATATCTGCAATAATTTAAAAGATGAAATGAATTAGATTCATCATTAATAAAAAGGATATAAAATTGAAAAATAAACATCAAAATATTGCAATTATTGGAGCTGGTCGATTAGGTCAATCTATTGCCAAAGGTCTGGTAGCTTCGAAGTTATATAAGTCTTCAGAAATCATTTTAACAAAAAGGGATATTTCATCTTTAAATGAATTCGAAAAAAATGGTTACCAGGTTACTTCAGATAATAAAATAGCAATAAAAAATTCTGAGATTTTAATTTTTTCAGTAGGTCCAAGAGATTTAGAAAGTCTATTAAATTCAGAAAAAAATAATTTTTCTTCATCTAAACATATTATTGTTTCAACTGTTGCTGGAATTAATATTGATTCTATTGAGAAATCAGTTGGAAAAAATATACCTATTGTTAGGATTATGCCGAATGTAGCTATTGAAAAATGTCAATCCATGACCTGTATGGCTTCTAATGATAATCACGAAGATTCATTGTTAATAATTAAAGATATTTTTGAATCAGTTGGGTATACTTATACTGTTAATGAAGATTTAATTGGTCCAGCTACAGCATTATGTGGTTCTGGTTTGGCGTTTTTTCTTAGATCAATCAGAGCGGCTGCTCATGGAGGAACTGAAATTGGATTTCATGCTGAAGAAGCTTTGCTTTTAGCTGCTCAAACAGCAAAAGGAGCAGCTTCTTTAGTTTTAGAATCTAGTGATCATCCGGAGACCCAAATCGATAAAGTAACAACACCTCGAGGAATAACCATAGCTGGTTTGAATGAAATGGATCATAGTGGTTTCACATCAGCAATGATTAATGCTATTGTTAAATCAGCAAATAAAATTAAAGAAGTCAAATAGATAATTTCCTTCGCAAATATAAATATATAAACTATCTCTTCAATTTATGTATCCCAATAACCTGATAAACCGGGGCCACCTGCAGCAATGCTTCCGCGACTAGCACCATTATTATTTTGACTAATCCAAAATGAATATAGTTTAAGGTTCTTAGCAAAAAACTTTATTCTTATAGGTTTTTTTGCTAATTGACTAATGTCCTTTTTACCTTTCCAAGTCATCATTTTTTTTGTGCTATTGATACTTAGGGGTATACTTTTCTTTTTTTCAAAACCTTTTATTGTAATCCCAAATTCATCACATATTTCAGCCGATAATTCGCCATTAGCTCCATCAACATTGACAAAAAGAAATTTCCCATTAGATAAAATTTTTCTAGTTAATAAAATTCCTTGATTATGATTAGCATCCATTGACGCAAATCCATCACGTCTTAAAATTGCTAAGCCTGTAGAGCCATTTGCATACATGCCACTCCAATATTGAAGGTCATGCCGATTTCCGCTATCTCCTTTAAAGGCTGAATAGTAAAAATATAATTTGTCATCAACTAAATTGCATACCCCACCAATAGAGTGTATATAAGCTCGTTCCCAGCTATCCTTATCAAGTGTTCCCCCAATAAAAGTATCTCTATTTGTCCTATCCCAATGAAAACCATCTCTGCTAAATGCTAATTGTAATTCTGTTAGTTTTGGAAAACCTTCCTTTGCACATTCTGTATTTGGAGGACCATAATGAGTTTGAATTAAACCTATCATTAAACTTTCATAGCCTACAGCATCTAGTTTATAGAGTTGAGGTTCTCTTCCTATATTATAGTCAGTTCTTTTCATATCTTTTCGATCCATGCCTAACCAAAATACAGGATCAAATTCTTTCCAGCCTTCAATGGGTCCTAAAAAGTTACTGTTTTCCCAATATGATCTTGCTCGACCTCTAGAAGATCCATTCCATGCATTTGGATCCCATGGTGGAACTTGTCGACCAAAAGCTCTTACTGTAAAAACCCATTTTTTTCGAAAAGGATTGTAGAAGAAAGTTGAGTTGTCACCGGTTTTTCCAATTTTCCCTCTCCAATTCCAATGAATTCCATCTTCACTAGTTAAAATATGCCCCGTACCTTTACCTAGCTTTTCACCTAATGTACCAATACGTTCAAAACGATACATTTTATATCTTTCGGAAGGGTCTGAAGCTTCATGATCAATCCAAACAGAGACCCCATCTCTTGATTCACCTGGAGGAAGAACTAGATTAGTACCTGGAACAACATCAAGGTTTGGGCGATCCCAATGTATACCATCTTTACTAGTAGCCAAGGCTGTACCATCAAACCATCCTGCCATGTACCACATCTTAAATAATTGATCTTTTGTATCAAAAAAACAACCATCTGAAAAAGGAGCTGCAACTGGGCAATAACCACTATTTAACTCTACCTTTGTTATTGGAGAAAGTAATGGATTAGCCTCATGTTTTTTAGGTTGATGAAAGACTCTTTTTAGGTTCGTTTTTTCAATAATAAAATCATCGACAAATAATTGACGGCCAATATCAATAGGTATTACATCTGGTGGGGAGGATAAATAATTAAGAGGCATAGGATCATAAGAATTAGGAGACATGTTTCTAGGAGGCCAAGGTTCGGATAATCTTATACCATTATATAATGTTTCTCCATTATTGGAATTTTGATTTTTTAACAGCTTAGGATTATTTGAGGGAAGTTTTTTACCTCCTGAAGATGAGAAACCAGTCACAGAAGCGGCGGAAGCTAAAGCTGTTGATTTCAAAAAATTCCTACGACTTTTACTAATATTCTTTTTTTTATTTGTCATTGCATTATTACCATGGTTTTGAAGAGGTTCTTTTTTTAAAAATTGAATTGAATACCGTTGTTGATTTCGAAATATGATTTTCCAAGATATCCATGCGGATCATTGTCATAACGATAATTTAATTCAACTGTGAAGGCGAAATCTTTACCTAGCTTGAACTCAAGCGTACCATCATATAATAGGCGAAAATCATTTAACTCAGATGTTGCAAACTGATAATAAGCTGTGCTATTTAATATGGCGGTTTCAGTCATTTTTATTTCCCAATTAATATAATTAGTTGATCTTAATAAGTTTTTATTAGGTTCATCTTTAAGGTCATAAATTTCTTTTTCTTGCATAACACCAATACCAACAAATGAATTTATATTGTCACCTTGCGACATTTTGTATCGAAATCCTGTCCCGGCAAGTTTTCGATCCTTCATTGCTAGAAAATCATTAAACCCAATCTGAGAGAAAACTTCAATAAAAATATCTGATAAAATGCTTTTTGTTATTCTTAAATGACCAAAACCTTTTTTTACAATTTGATTGCGAATATTATCTGGTTTTTTTTCATAACCATTTTCAAAATCTAATATTAAGAAACTATGTAATCCGCTAGAGTGGAAGTAATCTGCCCGATATTTAGCGGCTGCATCAAGTACTTCTTTCTTTGATTTTTCAAAGCCAAACTCAACAACCAATTTACTTGCAATCCCATCATTAACTTTTTCACCTCTCATTGCTTCAGTATTAACCTGAGCAATTGTTAGGTTAATAGAAAAAATAAATAATAATGAGTTAATTATAATTGATTTCATTTGCCTAGTTGCTTTTCAGCCAAGTAAAATTTAGAAACGGAATATTTATTCATTATCCTAAATCTACTTTTTATGAAATGGGGTTACAAGTTTATATATATACTAATTTTTTCCTAAAAATCTGGCTATAGATAGACTGATTAGTTATCTTAACAACGTAATCTTTTCTCATTTGGAAGTATATAATCCAATTATTAAGGAGGAATGTAATGTTGAAGAGAACCACTATTTTTATCATTGCGTTGATTATTGTTGTAGGACTTTCTGGTCAATCTAGTCCGGAGCGTATCCATAGTATTTTTTATTTAAAAGCTAATAATGGGGATAAGAATCAATTGGAAAAAGGAATAGCTGAACACATAAAAAAATTTCATAGTGATGGAGAATGGCCAGAATATGTTCATGAAGTAATTGCTGGTGAAAGAACTGGGCAGTATTTTTATTTTTCTGCAGCTCATCAATGGGTTGATTTTGATAATAGGGTTAGATCTCAATCAGATGTTCAACATTGGGAAGCTAATATAGTTCCTTATGTAGATGAAAATTCTTCTTCATTACAGATCAGTTTTGTTCGTTATATCCCAGCATTAAGTCTTCCTTATGATCCAAATAATTATAAGATGTTTAGGGTAGTTTACAATTATGTTGAGCCTGGTAAAGAATTAGATTTTGAGTTTTTTGTTAAAAAAAATGTTGAGGCTCATAAAAAGCTTAAAGATGGTCACAAACATCATTTTTTCAAGCCTGTTCTAGGCGGTAAACTACCTGTTTATGTGGGTATTCATCCGATGAAAAATTTTGAAGATATGAATGAACCTCGTGGAGTTTTTAGAAAAGTTTACGATGAAGAAGAAGTAAAAGGGCTTTATAAAAAGTTTCATAATTCAGTTGAAAAAAGAATAAGTGAATTATGGAAATCGAGACCTGATTTAAGTTCTCCAAATTAATTAGAACAGAGCTATTTATATGCGACCGTCTTATAAATTTAGTAGACTATTTTCCATAGGACTTACTTGTTTTTTTTTATTGCAGAGCTGTACAAGTGAGAGAAAATCTATTGTCCAAAAAGGCCCTCGCTGGATAGCAGGAGATCACCATATTCACAGCCGATTTAGTGTTATTTTCAATACCGAAACCGACTCTTTAAGAACTTCACCTATTAAAGGCATTGATGCTTTTTATCCCATACCTATGAACGCACTGATGGCTAGAAGATTTGGACTTTCTTGGATGGTAGCAACTGATCATGGTGGACCTAATCATAGCAAGGTAAATCTAGAGCAAGCTTATCCTGAATTAACCTTATCTCGTGAATTAGTTCCTGAAGTAATCCAATTTTTTGGTATGGAATTAAATCCTCCTGGAGGTGATCATAGTAGTCTTATTATTCCCCATTCTGATGATGAAGCTCAAAAACTATTCTTGCTAGAGTCAGAATTTGATAGAAATGAAGTTTTTCCCATAGATCCAGAAAGGAATAATGAGTCTAGAATGATTCAAGCTCTTGAATTAATGGATAAGCTTGAACCAAAGCCTATTGTAATTGTGAATCATCCTTCACGATCAGGTGAAAAAGGTTCACAATATGGTTTGTATGATCCAGCTGAATTAAGGAAGTGGAATGATACTGCTCCTGAGGTTTCAGTTGGCATGGCCGGTGCTCCAGGGCATCAAGCTTCTACACTTAATCCAGATAATAGTCCTAGACCAGATAAATTTCGTGGGGGTTATAGCCAAGTATTGACTATGGGTGGTTTTGATCCTATGACTGCACGTCTTGGCGGGTTCTGGGATTCAATGTTGGGTGAAGGTCGTCGCTGGTGGATTACAGCTAATTCAGATTCTCATATACACTATACTGAAGGTGGAGATGATTTCTGGCCAGGAGAATTTTCTAAAACTTATGTTTATTCTGAAAAATCCTATGATGCAATTCTAAACGGTATTAGGTCAGGTCAAGTATTTGTTACAACTGGAGATCTTATCTCTTTACTTTATTTATCAGTCGAATCTGGAACTAATTCCGTTCAAATTGGTGGTACTATCGAAGTCCCAACTGGTACTGACATAGAGATTAATATCAATTTTATGGATCCAGAACAAAATAACCATTATGGTGAGAATCCCTCTGTATCCAGAGTAGATCTTATTACAGGAAAAATAACTGGAAAATCAATTGATCAAGATAATGACCGTAATTCTAGTACGCATGTTCTTCATCGTTTTTATGATAATGATTGGTCAAATAAGGATGATTATAAATCAATGACTTACAATCTAAAAAATATAACGGAAAGTTTCTATTTGCGTGTTAGAGGAACAAATACATCACAATTAGAACCTTTAACTGATGAAAAAGGTGAGAATCCTTGGGATGATTTATGGTTCTATTCTAACCCAATTTTCGTTCAAGTTCAATAAGTCATCTCATTTTTCATATAGGAATCTTGAATTTTAAAAGTAATGAAAAAAATGAATATTAATATTGGCTAGATGGAAAATACATATCATATAGATGGTATGACCTGTTATGGTTGTGTTGAAACAGTCGAAAAGTCTTTAAGGGACTTTGAAGGTATTGATGATGTAAAGGTATCATTAGAAAAAAATAAAGTTTCTATTAAGTCAAATAGAAATATTACTATTAATGAATTCCAAAACTTACTACCTCAAAAATACACAGTTAATGAGTATTTTGAAAAAAAGAAACATATAAAGAACAAAGAAAAAACTAAAATAAAAGAACTTTGGCCTTTAATCCTGTCTTTTATTTATGTGCTCATTAGTACTATTTTAATTAATTATGGGAGTCTAGCGCCAAAAAAAATGATGTCAGACTTTATGGGTTTATTTTTCATATTTTTTAGTTTTTTTAAACTATTGGATATACGAGGATTTTCTCATTCATTTTCTATGTATGATATGTTGGCAAAAAGAATCTCATTTTATGGACTAATTTATCCATTCATTGAGATAATTTTAGGTATCATGTTCCTTTTCCAGCTTTATATTTTTTATGCTCTATTAATTACTATTGTAATCTTATTATCGACAATTATTGGTGTTATTCAAACGCTTTTATCAAAGGAGTCAATTAGATGTGCATGTTTAGGAACAGTTTTAAACCTTCCAATGACGGAAGCAACTTTAATTGAAAATTCAATAATGTTAATTATGGCAACTACAACTTTTTTTATGTTATAAATAAAAAATCGATTCTTCTGATTTTACTTATTATTCCTCAACCCAATTTCTTTTTTATCTTAAGATTTGATTTTGGCCATATTGTTTTTTTACTTCTATAGTAACCTATTCAAGATGTTTTGATCCCAACATAAACCCAACTTTTTTTTCCTGATTTTAGAGTTATTTCGATTCTATGATAATCACTCACTTCGTAATTATCCGTTTTTATAAGCTCATCAGGAGTGATTTTGAAAACCTTGCCTTTTATTTCATCTTTTTCATTACCTGTATAATAAATAATAGGATGAATATTATTATTACTCTTTCTGACAACAGTTTCATTTTTAATCTCTATATGTTCTAAGCAATAATTGTTTAAAATGTCATCAGAACCTTTAAGTATGCGATTATAATTTTCTAATTGAACGTTTTCATTTTGTAAGGTACCGTAGCTAAATAAATTTTCCATAACTTTCTTTCTTAAGATAACAATCTAAAAAATATGATAAGTATACATCTAATCATATCCAGAAAACAAAAACTCTAGCTTTGGGGTATTTTCTTTTTTATAGAAAACTAGTATTCATTATAAAGAAGATGTTTAGCCATGAATTTTCTAGAAAATCTAAAGGCTTCATCTCTGGACTTCTTGTTTCCACCAAAAGTAGGGCCTCGATCAGCACAAATTGCTAAAGATATTTTCTGTTGTAGAGGTGTGACAATTGGAATATTTAGAAAATTCATTAGAATTGCACCATCATTTCGCATTCGAAATCTACAGTCAGTTAATATATAACCATCATTCATCACTTCAGGGGGAGATTGTCGATCAAAGGAGTGATGAGCTCCGGGATACACTGTAATCTCTGCATTCCCACCTTCAGTTTGGATTTCACCTATTAAGTCTTCACAAGAATTAGCTGGAACCCAGTTGTCTAGTTCACCCATGAGAATATGTATGGGAGAGTCAGTAAACTCATAAGATTCCATTTGAACAATGCATGGTGGATATATAGGCAAATGTGCTTTAAACTTTAGGTGAGATGTGATTGCATACCTTATAGGATTCCAAGCACTGAAGAGAGCTACAGAACCACCTAGACTCCAACCTGTGATAGCAATATTATCAGAATCTATTCTAGGGTCATTGGAGAGCACCATCAATGCTTTATATGCATCTAATATCATCATGGCGGAAGTCACTTCAACTTGAGTCCCAACAGTAGATGTAATTTGTCTGCTCGCAAAACTCTTTAATTCAAAAGTAGCCAATCCCATATCACGATACATTTGAAGATATTCAAGATGATGATCGGCCCAAGCTAGACTTCCCGCTACACCCAATACAAGAGGAATATTCTTGTGTTTAATATTTTCAGGAAACTTTAAAACACCAAAGACTTTTTGGGGGGTTTGATTTTCAAGATCTGTAATTATATGATAAAAAGAAAAAGGATTTGCACTTTTAAATTCGATCCTTTCACCATCATCCTGAGCAAAAGAAAAACATAAAGCATAAAAACTAAAAATCAATGCGGAAACCAGCTTATTTATTATTGATTTCATTCGTTCTTACTTTACCTAGCCCAATATAAAAAGTCCGCATATTCTATTTTCAGAATCTACTTAATTATTTAATTGTAAGTGACATATAAATAGCTATTATAATTATTATGAAAAATAATTTGACTTTTAGGAAAATAAGTAAAAAATCTCAAAGGAAAGAAAAAAGTAAATCATTAGGATAATTCAATTCTTTATGTTAATTATATATTCAATGGTGAATTTCTTTAATGAAAAAATATAATATTAAAGATTTGATGGTAAAGGAATTAATTACATTTACACCTGAGACTTTAATTGGTTATGCGATAAATTCACTTATCAGAAATAAAATATCTGGTGCTCCAGTAATTGATAGAAATGCTAATTTAGTTGGGTTACTTTCAGAAAAAGATTGCTTACATACCTTACTAGAATCTTCTTACTATAATAATTTAAGTGGACATGTTCAGGATTATATGTCAAAAAAATTAACTACTATCGATATTAATGATAATATTAATGAAGTAGCACAAAAATTTATTGATTTAAGATTTCGTAGGTTTCCAGTATTGGAGAATGGAAAACTTGTTGGCCAGATAAGTCGAAGAGATATTCTTAAAGTAATTAACAGTATATAAACATTTCAATCTCCAGCAAATGGTGTTCCGAATAATCCAACTCCAAGTTCAGCCCAAATAAGAAAAAACATCATTACGATAATTAAAATAAATATCTTTCTGTATTTATAATATTTAATCTTTTTAACTACTATTCCAATCAATAGACCAGTAATAGTCAAAAGTGTACCCATAATTATAAAATCAAAAAAGGACCAGTTTACTTCATCGGTTAATTGCATTGCTATCAATGGAATCAAAAGTAAGAGCCCAACTATTGATAAGATTCTGGCTATCATATAATTAAAAAATTAGCATTTATATTCTGACATTATTATTTCTATAAATCAGTTCCGAATAATATATTTTTTTAGATACAAAGAAAGGGAAGTTCGATTCCCCTTCTTTGTATAGAAATGCAAGGCTATGAGATTATTTACATAACATATCGTGCACACTTTTAGTTAAATTTTTTTATTTTAGAATTCTATACCAAATCCTCCAACAGGTATAGTACTGAAATAGACTCTCTTTTCAATAGACGGTCGTCTGCCTCTGCTATAGAAAAATGTTTCAATATTTTCCCTGTTATACGCATTCCATATCTCAAAAAATAATATCAAATTTGACTTTTTAAGGCTATACCTTTTTTCATATCGAATGAAAAGAGAATGATAGTCTGGTGTCTTTTGCTCATTAAAATCATTGATATAAAGGATCTGTTCATTGTAAATAATGGATGATTCCAAATTAATCGGGGTGTATGGTTTTCCACCAAAATATGACCATCGTATTGATATCTCCCAATCTGACTTTGGTCTATAACCTCCAACAATATTAAATATGTATTTATAATTATGATTCCTATTTCTTTCAATACCTTCATAATCTATGAATGAAGAATTAAAAAGAGAGGCTCCGATTAATCCATAAAAATTTTCAACTCTCTTTTTTTGTATCAAAAATTCTAATCCTTCTGAGGATGCTTTACCATTTGATATAATACCATTATACATTCTTAATTCATCAAACAGGAAGGTAGGATCATTGTGAATATCTGAGTTTGGTAGCATGGGACTATCACTATAATCTTTTTTATAGGCAGATAGTGAAGCTTTTGTACTAGGTGTTATCATGTATTCCAAACTAAGAGAGTACTGCTTTGCTTTTACACTTTTTAGTTTTTCAGATGTATCATTTGCTATGTAAATACCAGGCGGGTTTTGATAATATTCACCAAAGTTAAATATTATGTTTGTTCTTCCTTCAATTAGTTCATAGTCAACATTAACCCTAGGAGATAATAAGTTTCTTCTCTCATAATCGTTTCGGTCAAATCTAAAACCGATGGAAGAAATAATATTATTTCTGATATTTTGTTTTATTGTAAAAAATGCTGAGTAGTTAGCAATGGAGACTGTTTGATCAAATTTGATTTCATCAAGAAATGGATTACTTAACTGCCTTAGATAATCATAATGATGATCTGTCAATTGTGCATCAAGACCAAACTCAAAATTTGATTTAGAGTTTAATTTTAAATGGTTGATTTGACGGAAATTAAAAACGTGTGTTTTTTCAATATTTTTAAAATTAGAGCTATCTGTATTTATGTTAAAAAATTCTGCCAATGAATTTTTATTTGATAGAGAAATACTAGAATTTGAATAAGCTTTTTCATTCCATATTCTTTTATAATTAATACCGATAGTACGCTGATCATTTTCTAATTTTCCATACTCATTTTCTCCAACATCTAATGCTCCTGTTTTATCTCTATCATATAAACTTCCTCCAGTAATTGCTAGGATAGAAATAGTATTATAAATGTCAGGACTAAAATCTAATTTTGCTTGAAAATCATCAAATGATGGCATTCCACCACTTGCATTGATTGCATCTGCTATGATGTCTAAGTAACTCATTCTAAAAGAGGTAATATAACTTGAACGCTTACCCAAAGGTCCTTCAACTAGAAATCCAAGTCCGCCCATTCCAAGTAGTCCATTTCCTTCCACCATTTCCCTATTTCCTGACCGGTAAGTAATATCACCAAAACTTGATAGTTTATTGCCATATTTTGAGGAAAAACCATTGCTATAAAAATCTAAATTTTCAACCATATCTGTGTTAATTATTCCAATTGGGCCATTTGATCTACCATCTGCTTGTTGAAAATGAGAAATGCTCGGAATATAAATGTTATCTATGATGAAACCATTCTCTGTTGGGCCACCTCCTCGAACCATTATGTCCTGCCTGTTTTCGCCAACACTTGCTACACTTGGGAGTGTGTTTATTATTCTAGTTATTTCTTGCCCTGATCCTGGAGAGCGTCTCATATCATCTCTATTGAATGATACTGATTGAAATTCATTTACCATTGATTTTTTAAAGAGATTTTCTTCAACAGTCACATCATCAATTTTGATTACTGATCTCTCGAGTTCAACATTTAAAAAATCATATGCATGAGGACGAACCCAAACATCAATCAAATACTCTGTTTTATAACCGATATAGCTGAAAGTAATTGTATAATTACCAGCCGGTATTTTTTCAATGGAGAAATAGCCTTTATCATCAGATATTCCTCCCATGGAGGTTGATTTTATTACAATATTTGCTCCCATTAAAGGTAATTGATTATCAATATCGATAATCTTTCCTTTTACGACACCTGTTGAATCAGAATAGGATATGGAAGTAAAAATGAATAATAAACTTAAAATATATTTAATGCGCATAATTACACTTCTATTTTTAGAGTCTAATAACTTAAAATGATCAAGAAATAAAACATACTATGAATAAAAAAAGTCAAACAATAGAATCTTTTTTGAATTTTTCCTTAAAGGGTGAATTAATCAAAGCTATAAAAGAATTAGGCTTTAATAAGCCAACACCTATACAAGTGAGAGTAATTCCCCAATTAATCTCTTCTAATCAAGATTTAATTGCTTCAGCCCAAACTGGAACAGGCAAAACTGCTGCCTTTGGCTTACCACTATTAGACTCGATAAATATTAGGCACAAAAATATTCAGGCACTCATTTTATGCCCTACACGAGAACTTTGTGTTCAAATTGCAAATGATCTTAAGACTTATTCTAAATATATAAAGATGATAAATATTTTAGCAGTCTATGGAGGAGCTAAAATTGAAAAACAAATAAAATCATTGAAAAAAGGACCACAAATTGTTGTTGGAACACCCGGGAGGACAAAGGATCTAATTCGAAGAAAAAAATTAATTATTGCAAACATTGATAGGTTAATCTTGGATGAGGCCGACGAAATGCTATCAATGGGATTTAAAGATGATATCGAAACAATCATTAACGCAACATCAAATAAGAGACAAACTTTACTTTTTTCAGCAACAATGACTCCTAAGGTCGTTGAGGTGACAAAGAAATATATGAGAAATTCTTTAGAGATATCTGTTGCTTATGGAAATAAAACAGCTGATAAAGTCCAACATGTATTTTATATGGTACAAGCAAAACACAGATATGAAGTAGTAAAAAGAATCGCTGATATGAGCCCAAATATATATGGAATTGTATTTTGTCGTACACGTAAAGAGACTAAAGAAGTTGCTAATAAACTAATGCATGATAATTATAACTCTGATACTATTCATGGTGAGTTATCTCAAGGTCAAAGAGATGATGTCATGAATCGTTTCAGAAAACGTAAAATTCAAATTTTAGTTGCCACCGATGTAGCTGCTCGTGGATTAGATGTAGAAGATCTAACTCATGTCATTAATTATAATTTTCCTGATGATGATGAAATATATATTCACAGGAGTGGAAGGACTGGTAGAGCTGGGAAAAAAGGACTATCTATCGTTATTATTCATGAACGTGAAATAAAAAAATTAAAAAATATAGAAAGAATCTCAGGAATAACATTTACCAAAAAACTTGTTCCCAATGGAATGGAAATATGTAAAAATCGTTTATATACACTTATTGATAAAATAGAAAAAGTTGAGGTTAATGAAAACCAAATAGAACCATTTTTGCCATATATTTATGAAAAGCTCAACTTACTTGATAGAGAAAAACTAATTAAGCATTTTGTTTCTGCTGAGTTCAATAGATATTTATCATATTATAAAAATTCTAGAGATATAAATGTTAAACTTCAAAAAAAAGAAAACAATAAAAAGAAAAATAGTAATAGAAGAAAATTTTTTAATGCAAATAAAAATAAAAAACGAAATAGGAAAAAAAGGAGATAGTTAGTTAAGTGCTTATTTTATGAAAAGGGCTTACAAGGGTAATATGAAATAGAGGTGTTTCATTTATTTACACTTTAGAGTTGAAGCTTAGAATATTTATGCGTCAATTTGAAGCTTTTCCTTTAGGTAAGTATTAATAAACTTCCCATTTGGATCATAATCTCTTAAAAGCGTCTTGAAATTATTTATTTTAGGATAAAGTGAATCTAGCCTTTCTGGTGAGATGAAAGAAATTTTACCCCAATGTGGTCTAGCTTCAAATGGGTAAAGGGCTTTTTCAATTACTGGTAATAATTTTTTTAGTGCCTCATAATCTTGCTTCCAAGTAAAGTGAAAAACTATAGAGTCACGCTTATAACTAGGGCTCATCCAAAGATTATCAGCTTTTACAACTCTAATCTCAGAAATAATTAATAAGGGATCAATTTGTTTCCTTAATCTTTGTAATGCATCTATACCATCAAGAGCAAATTTATAAGGGATAAAAAATTCAGATTGTAACTCTACACCACTACTTGGTGTAAAATCCATCTTAAAGTGAGGTAACCTCTCATGCCAAGGACCAGAGATTCCCATTTGCTCTGTGCAGTTAATGTGTGCATCATCAATGGAAGAATCATTCTTGTGAAATGAAGAATCAGTTACTGGGTGTAAATTCTTTTTTGCAGGAATAGCACCAAAAAATTCAGAACCAGATTTAAAAATTTCATCTTTTCTAGATCTGGATTTAATCCAAAGTTGGTTGAACTTATTCGTTTGCCAATCAGTAAAAATGCTTACACTATAACCACTAGAAAAAATTTCATCGAGATTCTTTTCTAAAGATTTTCTTGGCAAAGACTGGAAAACTTTTTGTCTTACATTATATGTTTTTTCAATATTTAGAGTCAATTTTGTGACAATACCAAAACCACCTAATCCTACAATTATTCCATTAAAGTTTTTGTGATTGGAAGATAAAGAAATTAACTCACCATCAGAATTAATAAATTCAATTCCGGAAACCGCCGTTGGCAAATTACCGCTATTTATACCAGAACCGTGAGTCCCAGTAGCGCAGGCTCCAGCAACTGATATATGTGGTAATGATGCCAAATTATGTAAAGCATACCCACTAGCATGAAGAATAGGAGACAACTCACCATAGTTCACTCCTGCTTGAATATCTACAGTTTTAGATTCTGCATTGATTTCTATAATTTTATTTAGTTTGTTTAATGAGATGTGATTATAACGAGAATCGGCAATAGTACTAAATGAATGACGAGATCCTAGTACTTTTAATCGATCGTATTTGCTTACTAGGTATTGAATTTTTTCGATGCTATCTGGTTCTAAATATTGTTTGGAACTATAAGTTAGATTTCCAGCCCAATTCTTTATTTTTTTTATTCTATTTTTAGAACGAGAGAGAACAACTCTAGGAAATAAAGTTGCTGTTGAGAGTAAAAAGGATCTCTTTATAAAGTTTCTTCTTTTCATGAATTTTCACCCAAACCTAGCTCCATTTTCAGAACCTACAAAATAATTAAATAATGGTAAGGGGCTAGTAAAGGGTAATATGAAACAGAGGTATTTCATTCACCTTAGTTACAAATATTTATTGATTAGAATTTTTTCAAACTCTTTAAATAAACTATATGACTCCTTATCATTGAATGGTGTAAACTGAGTAAAATATACTATTATCATTTGTTCATCATAATTTATTGTAAAATATGAATTAAAATATCCACCCCAATATCCTGTACCTATAGGTCTAAATTTTTCTTTCGGATTATTTTCAATTGCCCAAGCAAGTGACCATTTATCTTTTTCATCAAAAAAGGTTCCATTTTTCCCAGCATTAAAGTTAATACTTGGAAATTTGATGTTTTCATAAATCAGATTACCATCCAAATGATTAGCTATCATTGTCTCAACTGTTTCTCTTTTTAGGATTTTCACACCATCTAATTCACCATAATTAAGGAGACATTTTAGAAATATCATATAGTCTGATGGAGAAGATTTTAAGCCTCCACCACCATAATATCTTGTCGTTTTGGGACTTACCCTGTCATTATTAGAAATAATTTCGCCATTATCTTGTCTGTTTCCATAATCTACAATAAGATGACTTAGTTCTTCTGGAACGTTAAACCAAGTTTTATCCATTTCTAAGGGACCAGTAATATTTTTTCTTAGATAATCTTCAAGTGACAATTCAGAAACTTGCTCAATTATGAGTCCTACCCAATCAGTATTTGCTCCATAGCGAAATTCTTTTCCTGAATCAAAAATTCTTATAGATTCATGAAAATCTAAGCCGGGATATTCGTTGTAATTCCAAATTGATGAATCAGCAGCCCATTCTCCATTCGTAATATCATTAAGTTTATTTGAAGTAAAAGCATACGCAAAGCCAGCTGTATGAGTTAATAAATGTCGCAATGTTATTTCATTTTTGGGTTCGACCAAATTTCCCAAGTCATCAAGAATTTTTATCTTATCCATAATTGGGAGAATTTTTTTTACCGGCTCATCTAAAGTAATCATGCCTCTTTCCACTAATTGCATGGCACCTACTGATGTAATTACTTTTGTCATAGATGCAATTCTAAAAATATGGTCGGGATTAACCTTTTTATTTTCCTCCCATAATGCATTACCAAAATTGAAAAACTCTTCCTTTTCTCCTCTTATGTAGTAGCCCATTGACACTGCTGGTATATTGGTATTATTGAAGGATTCTTCTATAGATAAAGAAATGTCATTATTTGAACTGCATCCATTAAAATTAATGAATGATAATATTATAAATAACCCACTTAAGAAATTTATAAGGAAAGATTTAATATTGAGTTTCATAATTGCACCTCCATCAGAATCTATATAAAAATATCTGGACAATAAATAAAATTTGAATTATTTTAATAGTTACAATGGGGTTTTTGGGAAATTTAAAACAAAGTCGAGAAGGAAGATTAATTGTTAGCTATGCTGTAGTTGCATTTGTTTTAATGCAACTCATGGAAATTATTTTTCCAACATTTAATCTACCTCAATGGGCTTCTCAGGTATTTGTAGCCATCCTTATTGCTGGTTTCCCTATAGTCTTTGCTCTCTCATTTTTCCTTGGTGAAAAATCAAAAGAGAGAAGAGAGAACTTTTTGAGTACTAATTATAATTTTTTTGATAAACTTATTAAGCTTTCTATTCCTATAGTCATATCAGTATTGGGTGTCTACTGGGGTTTTTCCAAGTTTTCTGATTATGAATTACCTGAAGGAATTGATACCTCTCTTGCTGTGTTAAGTTTTGAAAATTTATCTTCAGAAAATGAAACAAGCTCAAGAATGGGTCAAATTATTCAAGAGTTAGTTATTTCTGATTTGTCAAACCTTTCTTCTTTAGCTGTTTTTAGTAGTCAAAGGATTCGAGATTTATATAAACAAATAGCAGGCTCGACCACGGATGCTATTGATCAATCAATTGGGATTGAGATATCCAAAAAAGCTGGAGCGAATACAATGCTTTCTGGCAATATAATGAGTCTTGCTGGGAAAACAATAATTACATCGAATCTCGTGGATGTGAATACTGGCAGAGTACTTAAATCACAAAAAGTTCAAGGTAGAGACATCTATGCTCTTGTAGATGAATTAACCAACTTAGTAAGGACGGATTTAAACCTTGAATTAAATGAAGATGTAAGTGTTTCCAATAAAACTTCCAATTCATTGGAAGCCTATGATTTTTATCTTGCTGGACTTGAGTTACTTGATAAACAGAGATGGGAGCATGCTGTAAAAGAGTTTCGTAAGGCGATTACCATTGACGAGAATTTTAAACAAGCTTGGTACCAACTTGGTTTATGGAGTTATGTTCTAGATTTTCATGGTTTTTCTGGGATGGATGATTATAAAGAATCAATTGAAAACATGTTATTGAAAGGTCGAAACCTTACGTCTATTGATAGTCTACTTGCTAAGGGAGCATTGGCATATTTTGATCAAGATGATCAACAGGCAAAACAAATATTTGAAGAATTAGTGAAACTTGAACCAAATGAAAAATTCTATTGGTTATTGCTTGGTGATTTAAGGATACGAAGAACAGAAGAATTTATCGGAGCTTTGGAAGCCTTGGAAAAAGCTATTCAATTAGACCCGTCTTTTGAGTATGCTTATATGAATGCATTTGAAACATATTCTTCTTATCAAATGTATTCAAGGGGGCTTGAAGCGGCTAATAAGCTCATTGAAGCAAACCCGAATAGTTCTATGGGGCATGCATATTTAGGTTTAATGGAAGCTGCTTTAGGAAATATAGAAAAGGGTATTAAAGATGTAGAAAAAGCAATCTCCCTAGATCCCTTAAATGCTAATGCAAAAATAATATTAGCGGGAATTTACTTGAATATTGAACAAAGAGAAAAATCCGTTGATCTATTGAAAGAGGTCATTAACGGAAATGATTATATGGATATTAGTAAGAATAAAGCTTATGGAAATTTAGCAATGATATCGGTTCTTTCTGGAGAATATGATCTTGGAAATGATATTGTTGACGAATGGTTTGAGATAGAAAATACCTGGAATCATGGCTGGTGGGATGGCCCATTTCAAAAAGCTTATTTTTTCATCGAATCGGGTGAATATAATAGAGCAATTAGTTACATTGATGATTTCTTAGAAAAAGGCTATAAAAGTAATCAGTGGAATATGATGAAGCATTTACAGGGAGTAGCTGCCGCCAGAAAAGGTGATCGAGGTCTTCTGGATTCTATTATTAAGGATATGCAAACTTTTGATTATCAATTATCCTCAGATAAGGTTCCACCTATTTATGGAGCAACTGCATCTATCAGGGTCCTTTATTTTTTCCAAGCTGTGATGGATAAAGATTACACGAGAGCTATGGATCAATTGACAGTTTTAAAACAAAGTATTGCTTGGCAATTTTGGGTTGAGTTATATGAGGTAGAACTTCTAATCGCAATGGGTCAGTTTGATGCTGCTATAGCTAGATCTAATAAATTATCAGAATTTCACCTTCATGCTAACTGGGGAAGTATACAATTTTCAGATGGTGCTGCTTTTTCCTCGTACTATAAAGGAAAAATATATGATCAAATGGGAAATAAGAAAGACGCAATCAGTGAATATATGAAATTCCTGAACCAGTGGGAAAATGCTGATGAAGGAACACCTAAATTAGAGGATGCTAGG
>MDTE01095487.1_pt1 | contig 30038 bp, 11 predicted proteins | sample 811231 | NCBI WGS metagenome assembly MDTE01 (sample SAMN05326651, study PRJNA326480) | marine metagenome | isolation source: seawater | place: Indian Ocean: Red Sea | collected 2010 | reverse complement strand
TGATTTTGTATGTGAGCAACTCGGAATTGATTCCTTTGTTGATAACGAAGATGCATGGAATGACTTCTACACTTATTGGGAAGCAGCAGACAATCGTAACACCAACTTTTACAACATCGCCTGATTTTTACACACACTAACTAACACAAACTATGCAAAACAACTATCTCACTGATTACATCGAATCCAAAGGTTACACAGTTCAAGAATGTCGTAAACCTGCTAAAAAAGAAGTTCCCGCTAGTATGCGTGATCGCTATTCTTCTTACGAAGAGTATGAAGAAGCACTTCACGATTTCCTCAACGGAATGTAATCTAACCTAACTAATTCACCCTTTCTTTTCTATCATCATGCGTATCGTTCTTGCTGGCATTGTTGTTATCGTAGGTGCCAATATGTTGGTATCGATACTTAACTCTAACATGATGAAGACAATTGAGGAAAGAAACACTAGAATGGAGAAACTTATCAATGAAATGTGATGCATTTTCTCCTCTACAGTTGGAGTGAATTAGTGGAACTAGATAAGCATGTTGAGCAACTAGAACTCGCCATCGCTAGTATTGATCAACTAGCAAAATCTCTCTACAAAACTGACAACAAACACCTCTACGATTCAACGCTCATTAGTATCAGTAATGAACTCAAACAACAACTGGAAGACATACTCAAACAGTTCCCAGATTCCCCGTAGTTATCAACATCAAACCGATGGTGATTGGGACGACATTCTTTCACCTGATGATTACGATCTTTACCTAGAAAGGAGACAGTATGAAAGAAGCAATCGTAACTATCGATGATTGGATAGAAGGAGAATCTATCACCTGGAGAGAGTTATCAGGAACTGTTAATTTTATCTCTCCAGAGTACATAACCATGTGCATCCGCGTTATCAACGAACCCGACAATGTTGACCCCTATTCTCTCAAGAACTCTCGCGCCGTCTGTGTTCTTGTCTTTCAGCAATTCTGGCATGAAGTTGTTAGAAACTCTTCCAAATAGTTTCTGATACTTTTTCCACAACTTTTGCGGGATTTGTGGAAATGTGGAAAAAAACCTATTTGTGTGTTTTATCTCTCTTTTTATCCCTCCGTAAATTACACTCTTAGCACGCATCCTAACGAATGTCAACCCTCGAAGATTATCGGACAATCTGTAAAGAACTCGCACTTGACAAAGTATCAGAAACATGGTACAATAACCTTGTAGAGGTTCAGAAACAGATGCTGTATCAAGTGTATGACAACTCAGAGAAACTTAGAGGGACATTTGAGTCAATCTACGATATGGAAATTTTCATGGATGGTATCAGAAACTCAAGGGGAGATAATTACCCTAAGACAGACAGAATGAGTCCTTTCGATTATATCAAAAGTATTGGGTGGAGAATGGATATTATGCCAGTGCAATAAGTGTCACATAGGGTATGGCAGAGCGTCCCTAATGCCCTATATTAGATGCATGGAAGGGAACACACCCGACCAACAACAAACCCTCTCAAATCGTCTCTCATGCGTAAGATCGAACAGCAAATGAATGATGCAGTTGCTAACAACAAAGATTGGCAATCTGGCAACACTTCTGTTCACTACTGTGAAGAAAATGGTGAGTCTATTGTGCGTCTCCACGGCAACAAAATTGCTGTGATTGGTGATGACTTCCTGCAAATCTTTGATGGAGGTTGGCAGACAAACACCACCAAATCTCGCCTGAATGCACTCATCAACCGCTTCTGCAATGCTGTCACTGATGGTGTCTTTCAGAAGCAACATTGCTGGTACATCACTGACAACAATGTGACCAGAGATTTCGAGTCTGGTTACATCTTCTCTTGACATTCTGAGAGTCTTCGAGTATACTGGGGGGAGACACATTCCCCCCTCTAAATAACACTTACTAGACAGTTAATTATTGTTAATTAGGCAGTTAAATTAGCCCCCTTAAATGTAAAATAGAGCCACTACCCTAACCTACAAAGGTTCCCCAAAGCGATAAAAATATCATGTCCAATTCAAAAAATTTTTCAGGGGTAACGAGAGGCGAAGAGGTCGAATATATTTGGATGTGCCTAAGGGAAAGCGTTCGGATATATCTGAGTAACTTAAAAAAATTTCGGAGGTAAGAATGGACCCCAGGACCCGCGTAGAGCGACAGGAAGATCGTGTATGGTGCCTAGAGCAATTGATCCGCTTAGAGGGGTTCCTAGACCCTCGTATGTACGAATGTGCAGACTATGCGACCTCAGCAGGTCTAGTTAAAGATAAGAAAGATCTATATACACTATGGGTAGAGTGGAAAGACGAACATCCTTCAGATAATCCCCAGGTACGCAACCGATTATAGGAGAGAATATGTCCAATAGATTCACAGTTACTATCGAAGAAGACGAGTTCGGAGAGACTATTCTCCCTATTCCTGATGAAATCTGTGAAGAACTTGGATGGGATGTAGGCGACACTCTTCAATATGAGTTACAGGACGATTCATTTACACTAAGGAAAGTACAAGATGAGTGACAGAGCATTAGATCATGCTGAATACCTGGCAGAATATGATCCATGGGCAGATAATGATGCCGCCCATGCAGCATTACTACAAACAGTCAAGAAATTGAATGATCGGTTGACAATTGTAGAGCAAGAATTGAAGGCGGTGAAGGAAGTTACAGAACACTTATACCGCGAGTACCACAGTCAGGGAAATATGTGATATAATAACCCTGGCGCGATCCACAATTTAGGAGAATTATTTTATGGCAAAAGCAAAGATTGGTCTGTCGGGCGGCGTGTTCATCGAGAGCGCCCCCAAAACCACACGGCAAGGTAGTTCCAAGAATACTAAGTATTCTGCTACCAGTCGTAATAAGGCAAAGAAGCGTTATCGTGGTCAAGGGCGCTAAATAGATACTGGGATGGTAACCCCATTAAAAGTTCTGATAACATATTATCGGAGGTACAAAATGGGATTAAATCACATTCCTGACCACAATTCTGACCTAATGAACAAAGATTTTGGGACTGTAGTGCTAATTACGGACCCAAAATCCGATTATTATCTCAAAAAAGCGTCAGAATCGGTAAAAAAACAGAAAAAACAGTCAAATAACTGAAAATGGCGTTTAAAGAGGTAAAAGGATCTAAGGACGACATATCGAGGTCATTCGTTGACCTCAGTATGGGTCTTCTTCGGAATGCTTTTACTAATGATGTGTCAGTTACAAAAAATGAGAACGCCATTAAAGGTGCAATCAAAAATATTATGATGACTAAGAAGGGTGAGAAGTTATTCGACACCTCTTTTGGTACATCCATTTGGGAGAGTTTGTTTGATCCCCTTGATGAACTGACTGCTGACAGAATTAAGCAGGAGATCGGTAACACGATTGGTCAATACGAAACACGAATCACCATTCGTGATATTAATGTTGAACCAATGTTCAATGAAAATGCATATTATGTTGGTTTAACCTTTACTATTATTGGATCTCCCTTAGTAGAATCTGTTACATTTGTCCTAGAGAGACCAAGCTAATGCAACCCAATAATTTAACAGCACTAGATTTTAGAGATATTAAGGCATCTATCGTTTCATATTTGAGAACGAGGGATGAATTTACTGATTATGACTTTGAAGGATCAACTCTTTCTTATTTGATTGATCTAGTCTCTTATAACACCTATTACACCGCATTTAACGCCAATATGGCGATGAATGAGGCGTTTTTGCCGTCTGCAACGGTAAGAGACAACATCGTCAACATTGCAAAACTGTTAAATTATGTTCCTCATTCCAAGGTTGCCTCTGCAGCGACTGTAAATGTCTCTCTGCAAACCTCTATCACCAATGGTTCTTATCCTAGTACAGCAACGATCAGGAGAGGTCCTGTAGCAAGTGGTGGTAATAAAGTATGGAATCTGTTGTCTGACTCTACTGTAGAGGTAAGTCCGACCACTGGAATGGCAAATTTTGAGAATTTGATGATCAAAGAGGGAACTTTGATCACTTTCTCGTATGTTGTTAATACATTCGTAACTCAGGTATACCAAATTCCAACACCTGATGCTGATATTTCTACTCTTAGAGTTACTGTAAGACCCAACGAAGCGTCTACAACCAGTGATGTTTACAACCTGGCAGAGAATGTAACTGATGTTTCTTCTACATCTCGTGTATATTTCTTAAATGAAGGTGAAGATCAACGCTTCGAGGTCCGTTTTGGTGATGATAGTATTGGTAGAGCACTGAAAGACGGTGAAGTTATCACTTTCGAGTACCTTATTTCTGATGCAGCTGAGTCTAACGACATTAAAACTTTCAAGTGGATTAGTCAGATTACTGATAGTTCCGCTATCATCTATCCTGCTAATGTAATTTCCGTATCCACCGTTACTGCATCTTTAGGTGGATCTGACGCAGAAACAGTAGAAGAGATCAAATATAACGCTCCGAGGTACTATTCTGCACAATATCGAGCAGTTACAGCACAAGATTACGCTGTTTTGACTAAAAAAGTGTATGATAACGCCGAAGCGGTGGTTGCATACGGTGGAGACTCGTTAAATCCGCCCGTTTACGGTAAAGTTTACATTGCAGTGAAGACCAGAACGGGTTCATTGCTCAATGATGCGACTAAAAAGCAAATTTCTGCTAATTTACGCAAATATGCGATGGCATCTATCGATCCTGTGATCGTTGACCCCGAACAGTTGTACATTTACAACAAAATTTTCGTACAATACGATACTGGATGCGGTTCTGACACCTCTACTATTAAGAGTGAAGTGCAAAATGCAGTTAGAGAGTGGGCAACCCAGACCGCAATCAACAATTTCAACTCTACATTTAGAGCACAAGCGTTTGAAAAGGCAATTTCTCTTGCCAGTAAGTGTATTACCGATGTAAACCTGCAGACAACTGTCCTCAGATACATCAAACCCGTAACAAATCAGACAAATAGTTACTTAATTACAACAGGTGCTCCGCTTTACAACTCTGCACCCAGTATGGTTGTGTCTGCAGGTGCAACAAAAGAACCTATTTTGCTCTCTGGAACTTTCAGAACCGCAGATAGACCTGGTGTTGACCAGCAATTTGATGATGATGGGTTTGGAAACCTCAGAATGTTCTATAACACGGGTACTAGACGCATTTATACCAATCTGACTGCTGGTACAGTCAACTATGATAATGGTAATATCTTGTTTGGACCAGTAAATATTATCGGAACAGGATCTAATATTCCTTCTTCTGGTGTTGCTATTAGTAATAGTATCACTGGTGTCGGTTCAGTATCCGATCCTGGCGCACTTCCGAACAATTTGCAGATTCCTGTACAGATTATTCCAGCAAACTCTGGTACTATTCCGTCTGCTACACCTGGAACTGTTCTGAACATCATTTCTCCTGAAGTTTCGGTTCAACCAATTGGCACTACACCACCTTCATCAATCCCTCTAAATAGTTTGACACCAACGATCTTTGATCAAACTCCTACAGTTGTATCAGTGAATTCCGTAACAAATGGTGGTTCGTTAAACACATAAACTCTTTTCCGTCAAAGTAGATGAACATTAATAAGGTCTCCCAGTCTTTATTATCTCAAACACCAGAGTTTGTCCAGTCAGAATATCCAATATTCGCCAAATTCCTAGAGTATTATTATAAATCTCAGGAAAAGACTGGTCTGGGTCAAAATATTGTCAATAATTTTCTTTCGTATCTAGATATTGATCGTCTGAATGTTGACATTCTTGATGGTGCGACTAAATTGATCGAACCGATCGATTCTACATCTACGGAGATCGTTGTAGAGTCTGTTGACCAGTTTTTGGAGAAAAACGGGTCTATTTTGATTGGTGATGAGGTAATTTACTACGAGAGTCTTACTCGTTCACCCAATATTGCATTTAGTCCTGGCATTTCATATGAGCAGGTAAAATTAAAGTGGACAACACTCGCTTCTATTGTCGATAGTTTTGACGGAACGACAAGAAGTTTTCCTCTGATTTCACAAGAAAGTCCTATTGGTCCTCCTTCTCCACAGCATCTGATCGTCAGATTGTATGGTGAAGTTCTGGTTCCTGTTATTGACTACACAATTCAAGGTACGAATATTGTCTTTGAGACTGCTCCTAGAGCAAGGCAAGCGGAAGATGATGTTAGCACGACCTACATCACATACCTTAATGGTTTTATTGAGAACCCGATTGTTCTGGTTGACAATATTTCTAGTGCGTTTGGTGAGCAAAAAGATACTTTTAGTCTGACTAAAACTGGTGTTTCTTACGAACCTATTGCTGATGAGTATGTAATTGCCATTTATGATGGTGTATTGCTTACTCCGAAAGTAGATTATTATGTTGATAAGGATAAGTTTATCTTCCAAACTGCCCCAATCATTGGTAGACAGTTAACTCTTTATTCAATTGAAGCGCCCATTCCTTCTTTCGGTGATGGTGCTGTTGGTTACGCTAAAATTAATGATTCTGGTGAACTTACTTCTATTTCATCTGCAGAAACTGGTTCTGGATATAGATTTGAGTATCCACCCAAGATCTCTATTAACTCTGATGAGGGTCTAGGTGCCTCTGCAAGCGCCCTTGTCAATGGTGTGAAGAATATCACCCTAATTGACGGTGGATCGGGTTACAGCGACACTAACCCCCCTACTGTAATCATTGAGAATCCAACTAGAACTGATTCTCAGATTGCTAGTATCAAAGCAACTGTTACTAATGGTAGCGTTACTGCTCTTACATTAGAGAATTCTGGTAGTGGATATACTTTTACTCCTAGAGTTACTTTCAAGCAACCTGGTGGTGCAAAAATTGCAACTCCCCAAATCCTTAATGGATCTCTTGTTGGTCCTATAGAAATCACTGATAATGGGTTTGGATATACTACTCCTCCAGTCATTTATGTTGATGAACCGACTGGTGCAAACGGAATCAAAGCATCTTTATTAGCAGTTTTGTCTCCTGAGGGTGAACTGGCATCTATTACTATCATGAACCCTGGTCAGGGTTATGAGAATCCTCCTAGAATTGCAGTAATTGATCCTGTTGGAGCACAAGTTTTACAAACATTCGTTGATGGTACTGGTCGTGTAACAAATATTGAACTTCTCGACGGTGGTGTTGGTTACGAAGAGATTCCTTCTGTATATGTTGTTGATCCTAGAACTTCTGGTGGTGGAACAGGTGCAACTGCTGCTGCATCTGTCTTTAATGGCAGAATTACTGATATTAACATCACTAATTTTGGTAGTGGATATAGTGCAGACTTCCCTCCAAACATCGTTATTCAGGCACCTCCCCAGGCAAGAGCGTCTGTTGAGGTTGGTCAGAACGAGGTAACTGGTTTTAATGTCAATAAACCTGGTTCTGGATACTCTAAGTCCGCGTTTATTGGTTGTGCCAGAGGTGTATCTGGCATCACTGGGTATGATTCTATCGGAAATGCGGAGTTCCATAACGATACAACTCCCCAATCTGCGGAAAATGGTGCTGTTGTTAAGTGTCTTGACGCAGCATTTATCAAGAGAGTCCTTGATAAGTACACAGAACAGTTCCTTCCAGATGTTCCTGAGCTGGACTATAAGAAGATCGATGTTCGTACTGCAATTAAAACGATCAAAGACTTCTATACTAGTAAGGGCACAACCTTCAGTATTGCGTATTTGTTCAAACTTCTGTACGGTGAATCCGTAAATATCACCTATCCGAAGGACCAGATCATCAAACCTTCCTCTGCAACATGGTCCATTGATACCATTTTGCGTGCTACTTTGGTTTCTGGCGATCCCGCAAACATTAAAGACTCGCTTTTGGTGCAGGAAGCAGACATTGCTGACCCTAATGTACAAGATGCAAGCGCACTTGTAGAAAACTATATCTCAATTAAGACATCCGAAACGGAAATTTTTGAATTGGTTCTCTCTGAAGAGACCATTAGTGGTAGATTTACTGTACCTTATAAGACTAGACTTGCGGAACCATTGAACGCAACAGATAGTATTATTACAGTTGACTCTACCATTGGTTGGCCAGAAAGAAACGGTCAGTTCATTATTGGCGGTAGTGAGGTCGTAGAATACAAAGAAAAGTCTCTTAACCAGTTTATTGAGTGTACTCGTTCCGTAAACAGTGTTGTTGAAGACTGGGATTCTGCAACAGAAGTGTCTTCTAACTTTAGAGTATTTCTGAACAAGGATACTCCTCAAGAAGTTGTTATGAATATTGTTGGTATTGTTGATGCACAACAAACCACATTGACTGATACTGGTTCATATTATCTGCCAGGTGATAAACTCAGTGTGTCTAAGTTGGGTGGTACTTCTACAATTCCTCAACTTACCACTTGGTTGTACAATGTTAAAAAACTGGTTGAAGTTGCTTCGGTAACATTTGGTGGTGTTAATAACCAATCTGCAACCGTTACCTGCTCTGCTCCACACGGTCTTCTGGTGGGCGATCAGGTGACTGTCTATGGTGCTAACCCTATTTTGTATAACGGCACCTTCCTGGTCACTTCTAGGGACTCTCAGACGGTGTTCCAGTATCAGTTACCACAACCAGCATCGGTTGTACCCCAAGGTAACATTTTGATCTCTGTTGACCTCAACAAAGGCAAGTCAATCACACAAGCAATTCAGAACGCTATTGGACCTTACACAACTAATGTCCAAAACTCGTTCTTTAACGATAACTATGTTTATATTGCTTCTACTGGTATTCCTAACTATGAGATTGGTCCTTTCATTGGATCTGCTCTCTTACCAGGTAACCAGAGAAAATTAAATCGTTTCAACAGAAATCCCCTTACAATTTCAACAAAGACTGATATTGTACCTGGACCTATTGGTACTTGGGTTAACGGTGTTTCCGTTTGGTCTTACAAGTCAGAACTCAAGTCTACCTTTGGTGCGGTAACTAATATCAACATTTTGAATCCTGGTAAGGATTATGATGCTGCAAGTCCGCCAGTTATTACCATTTCTGGTGGATTTGGTGGTGGTGCTACCGCAGATGTTGTAGTTGATGGATCAATGTATGAAATTGAGGTCAATGAAAGCGGATCTGGGTATACATCTTCACCTCTTGTTTCTATCGTTGGTGGCGGTGGTTCTGGTGCTTCTGCAACTGCTATCATCACAAAGGGTAGAGTTTCTAGAATTCTTGTTAATGAAGGCGGATCTGGATACACTTCTCAACCGTCTATCACCATTGTTGGTGGTGGTGGCACGGGTGCTACTGCAACTGCATATGTTCGTGGTCCTATTAAAGAGGTTAATATCACCAATGGCGGTGCTTCTTATACCAAGAAACCTGATGTTGTTCTGAGTTCTGGTAAAGGTGCCGTAGCACAAGCTATTGTTAATGATGGTAGAATCATCTCTGTTGCTATTATTTCCGCAGGTAGTGGGTATACTACTGCTCCTGAGGTCACCATTCAGGGTGATGGTTTCGGTGCTATCGCAAAAGCAACTATTGATACTGATGGTGAGAATGCTGGTAGAGTTACTGGTGTTGAAATTATCAACAGAGGTATTGGATATCAGCAAGGAACAACTTCTATTGGTCTGACATCGGTTGGTAGTGATGCTCAATTTGAAGCTGAAGTCTTCCAGTGGAACTACAACCTGCAGGAAACCACAGCTTTAGATTCGGCAAAAGGTGCTATCTTTGAAGGTTATAATGTCCAGTATGGTGGTGAGTATGCACACCTGTCTAATCCTCAGCGTTTGAGGTATATTCTTGGTGATAGCTTGTTCCAAAACTCTTTGGGGCAGATCAAAGAACAGGAAGAGCAGTTAGAGCACTCTCCGATTATTGGTTGGGCATTTGATGGAAACCCAATCTATGGTCCTTATGGTTATTCTGACCCCACTAATCAGTCATCTTCTATCAAGAGAATGGGTAGTTCTTACTCCCTGAAGAGTGAACTGGTTTATAATGATGTCACCAATCCATATCCTGTTAGAACAGCAGGTCCTTCTCTCAATGACGAACCCGCTGGTAACTTTGTTGAAGACTATGAATATGTGTTCGGTTCTGGTGATCTTGATCAATATAACGGTAGATTCTGTAAAACCCCAGAATATTCTAATGGTAGATATTGCTACTTCGTAACTATTGACGCTACAGAAGACGGTAATCCCGTATTCCCGTATATTCTTGGTCCCCAGTATAATTCTGTTGTAGATAAGTGGAATCTCGTCGATCAGGCAGTCCAACAGAACATCCCTGAAGGTGTTGTTCGTTATCGCGATCCGTATGAAAATGTTGATATTGATGTTGAGCGTGTTCCCAATGCGTCTACAAACAGTCTGACCACGGAAGGCGGTGATATTTTACTGTTTGAAATTGAAGATGAGAACAGAGACGGATTTATCAGTCAAGCAGAAACTGACGATCCTGACGAAATGTTGGAAGAATCTCCTCTGCAACTCTTTGATTACTTCCCTAAAGTTAAGTTTGACTCTAAAGTTGATATTGAAGTTGAAACGATCAGTAAATTTGAAGATGCATCTGTAACTGGATTTACTATTGAAAATGCTGGAACAAACTATCAGGTCAATGATAGATTGGTCTTTGACAACACTGACACCGATGGAACGGGTGCTTCCGCTCGTATTTCTAAAATCAAAGGTGAAAAAGTCGTTTCTTATAACTACGAAACCGTAGAAGGAACAAACTTTGGTGTATTACAAACTCAGGATCCCCACAACATTGTTGCTGGTGACCAGATTTTTGTCGATTACACTCCTGTGATGGATAACACGAACAAAACTTTCATTGTTCGTCAATATAAGGGTATTGAAGAAATTGTTGTTACCCAAAATGGTAGTGGATACAATACCGATATCCCTCCCACAATCACTATTGATGGTGATGGTGTAGACGGTAGAGTCGAATCTGTTGTTGATGCTGTTGGTGCTATTAAGTCCTTCAACATCCTCAACTCTGGTTCTGGATATACCCAGAATCCTCGTGTTATTCTTTCTCATCCTCAGGTCTTCAAAAAATCAGATTATTATAATCTGATTTTGGATAACAATGATTGGGCAAATATTATTGATATTCAAGTAACTGAAAATAAAGAAGCATATATCTGTGGTTCTACTGAAGATGATATTGGAAATAAAGTTGGTTTCCTTGCGAAGATTTCTGCAACAGGTGTTCTTGAGTGGCAGAAAACTTTAGAAACTCTTGTTCCTGCAAGTGGAACATATACAGAATTCCAAAGAATTATTGTAGATGGTAATGATATTTGGGTTCTTGGTATCAACAAACCGAATATTACTGTACTTGAAGCATACAATCCAGATATCATTCTGGCAAAGTATGTTCAAAATGTAAATGGTCTTGATGCAACTCTGGACTTCCAGAAAGCATATGCTGGTATTTCTGGTTCTACTAGATCTGATAATGTTACAGCATTCAAGAAACTTACCGATTCTCGCTTTGTATTTGGTGGATTTACAGATACAAACTCTGGTGCTCCTTGGGATGCTTTCCTGGCAGTCATTGATACATCTGGTTTCTTTGTTGCCAAGCGTAAGTTGGCATCTGATACATCATCCGAGAAAGTTACAGATATCCAGATTGTAAATGGTGATATTTACTTTAGTTTAGAGATTTCTGATTCTAAGACTTCTAATAATATCAATGCTGGTTTTGGTAAGGTAACACCTGGAATTTCTACTCTTACTGTAAATTGGATCAAAGAAATTTCAAACACGACATATTCGTTCTTAAACTCCTCACTTTCTGTTGATGAGTTTAATGAGTTCTATATTCCTTGTACTCTGAGAGCAAAGGCAAATCATACCACCAAAGATAGTTTCTGGGTAGGTAAGTTTGATATTAACGGCAATACTGTATGGAATAACAGATATCTTGCTGCACCTGGTGAAACTGGTATTTCAGTTGATCTTCTCAATAGATCTGCTATTGACATCTTTGGTGATCTCAATATTGGTCTTAATAAGACAGATTCCAACGGAAGAAAGTCTTTACAAGCAATCAAGATCAAGTACAATGGCGATGGAGTTCACAATTCTACAATCCATTCTGAACCAAATGCACAATCTTCGACAACAACTAAGATCGAAGGTTTCACTATGGAAACGATCTTTACTGATGTTTCTGGTGACACATACTTCTTTGGTCAGTCTAACTGGAACAGAAATGAACTGATTTGTAAGTTTGACTCTGATGCAACTGATTTGACCGCTCACCATACTGTAGAAGTTGTTGGTGCTAGTGGTGGTCATGAATTTGCAGACGGAACCCTCAAACTTTATGGATATGAAACTGGTGCTCAGTCCACTTGGTCTAATTCTTACCTGAAAGTTCCTGCTGCATCTCTTGCAGATACACTAAATGGTGACTGGACATTGCAATTCTTTGTATACAAAGAAGCTGCTAACTCTCAAACTTTATCTCAGGGTGTACAGACCCTGGTTGGTATTGGTGGTGCTCAGGACGCAACAGGTGGTCTTTGGTTGGGTTATGACACTGGTAACACTGGTAAACTGCAAATGGTTATCAGTAACAACTCAACTCAACTCGATGCAGCTGGTTCTGGTCTGAGTTCTACTCTTACCACAATGTATGCTGATAATACCTGGCAGGTAATCAGTCTTACTAAGCAGGGCACCCTCTTCAAAGCATTTGTTAATGGTATTGAAGTATTAACTGGTAATGTAACTGATACTGCTCTTGGCAATAAAGATCTGTATATTGGCAACCAAGTTGGTTGGGGCACTAATCCTACAGATTTTGTTTCTGGTTATCAGGGTCAATTCTATGTTGATTGCCTTACTTTGAAGAATAGAATGGTAACTCCTACCGTTCCTAATGATTTTACCGTTCTTCCTACTACAGGTGCATTTGGATTTGCCTTTGATTGGGTTGATGATGCTTGGTTTACTGCAGCAACAACCAGATATGACTATATTCCTTATGATGGTATTGGTCTCAAGATGGATAGGGGACTTACTGTAACTGTTCCTAGTGCCAAATTAACTAATACTAAGATCTCTCTGCGTAGCAATAAGTTTGCCAATCCTCCTTCTGGAACTGCTCTTACCATTTCTAATGTTGGTTATGGTTTAGGTGGAGATGGATTCCAGTCTCTTGACTTCAATGATGTCAACAGCACAATGTCTCAAAATACCGAGACTGTTGCAATTACACAGGATATTTGGGGATCTAGAACTGCAACTGTTCCTTCTCCTGGTTCTCAGAAGGTTCAAGCTACCGCTGTTGTAAAAGATCGTTATTTCTTCAAAGTTACTGATACAACAAAGATTGATAATGTCCAAAGATTGACAATTAACCAGCCGTTTAACTTCACTGTTAACTCTAAACTCAAGTTGATGAACGGATCTCAGTTTGTCAACAGTGGTTACATTATTGATGTTGATACTACAAACAGATATGTTTATCTTGCAATCAATAATAACTCTTGGAGTAATGATTTAAATACTGGTCATCTTGCTACAGAAAGATTTGATGAGCAGACAACATTTGGTATCAGAGGTCCAGTTGTTAATGATGTTAACGAAATTGAAGGATACACATTTGCAGGTATTGTAAACACAACTCCTGGTACATTTGACATTGATATGTCTGATTTTGATGCTCCTCCAATTGTAGGTGGCACCAATAATCTCCACGAATATTCATACTTCAAACCTTATTCTGGAAATGAGAATGATTATACGGTAAGAATTGATGAAGCATCTGGCGGATCTCCTTATATTGTTGGATCTGTAGTTAATCTGAATGATGCTACAGTAACATATAACTCGGATTATAATACTATTAACATCCAAGGTCTGACAGGCGTTCTTAAGATCACTCTTATTACAAACCTCAATAAGATTCTCCAGGCAACTGCTGTAACAAATAGCGATCTTGTTTATGTAATTAGTAGCAGAAGCCACTATCTTTCTGATGGAGAAATCATCTATGTTGATGGTAATCCAACTCCTGAGGTTGATGGAACTGTTTATGATGAATATAATGGTGCTTTCCCTGTTGAACAAGTCATTAGTGTTAAGGAATTCACTTATAGAATCAACACAACTGGTACTCCTGCAGTAACAACACCTGCAACTACAGGTGCGGATGTAGACATTTTTGTTAAGTCTCCAACGCTGAAGATGTATTATGGTCACCAGTATATCTTTGATCTCAGTCATTCGTCTTTGGTTGGTGGCAACTTGTCATTCTCCAAAGATAGTTTGAACAAACTGGAGTATTCTTTCAACTCTATTGAGCGTATTGGTACTCCTGGTGTTACTGGAGGTAGTGCTCAAACACCTTCTGTTAAACTCAAGGTTGATAAAGATATCGTTACAAATATCTCTTACTACTTCGATCCTTCTAGAACAGGTGCAGATTCTCCTGTGATTGCTGGTTCGTATCTTGATGTTGTTGCTTCTCCGTATGAAGGAACCTTTACTCTTACTGGAACTTCTGGTGAAACCATTACTAGAGGTGCAGACACATTTAGATTCCCTCTCGTAAATGAACCTGAAGGTGCTGCAGATGTTCAGAATGTTAACTATTCCACAAGTTCTGAGAAAGCAGTTGGTTCTATTGCAGATGTTCGTATTGTTAATAAGGGTGGATTCTACACTAGATTGCCTGTTATCTCTGGTATCCAATCTAACAGAAAGATTGAAAGAGTTCAGATTAATGAGCCTGGTACTGAATATGCACCTGGTCAATACAACAATGTCCCGATTCAAGGTGATGGTGAAGGTGGTTTAGTCAACATTACTGTTGAAGATACTCAAGATGCTGAAGGAACTACCATTCCTGGACAGATTACTTCTGCTATCGTATCTTCTCCTGGTAAGGGATATACCACAGCAACGATCGATATTGCTGGTATCAATGGTATTCTTGGACCCAGCTTGTCTGGTTCTGGTGCAGATCTTGAGGTTGTTATTCCTCCCTTCGGTACAGGTGCTTCTGTATTCACAAAAGGTACTGAAGTTGGTAAAATTAAGAAACTTAAGAACAACAACTTTGGTTATGATTATCCCCATGACTACACGCTGCGTCCTGAAATCACATTCCCACTGAACTGCCAGTTAACATCTACCAGCATCCTGGATAGTATTACTGTTACAAATCCTGGTTCTGGTTATTCTCAGGCACCTGCGGTAATCATTTCTGGCGGTGGGGGATCTGGAGCAACTGCCGAATCTACTATTTCTAATGGTAGATTGGATCAAATCATCGTTAAAGATCCTGGTGCGGGTTATTCCTCTACACCTACAGTTTCTCTGAAGTCTTCGTTTAACTATGTTGTTAACCTTGATTTGGGTCTGCTCCAGTTTGCTTTCCCACATGGCATTCTGAACGGTGCTGAGGTTACTCTGAATGTAACTGATACTGGTGATGGTGCTGAGTTCCCGCTTTCTTCTGGTGCTATTGGTAGATTGAATGGCAATACAACATATTACGCTATTGCTGGTTCTGCACAGTCTCTGGATGATGATCAGTTAAGATTGGCAATTACTGCTGCAAACGCAGAACTTGGCGATGCACTTACCTTCGTCAACGCTGGTACTGGTCGCCAACAGGTATTAACCGAATCTTTCGGTGGTGCTGCTGAGGCAAATGTTATTACATCAACCTTCCTTGAGGGTGAACTTATCTATCAAGGTCTTTCTATTGAAACCGCTACAGCAACAGGTTATGTTTCTACCAACAATGGTTGGCAGGTTGGTCCTAGAGTTCTTAAGATTGTTGACTATGATGGTGAATTCGTAGAAGGCGAAAGAATCACTGGTATCATTTCTAAGTCTTCTGGTCTTATCAGTGATCTCAAGGTTGCTAAAGGTGTTCTTGAAATTGGTTCTATTACCAAAACTACAGGTCAATTCATCGACGATGTTGGCAAACCTTCCGAAATTATTCAGAAGATCCAAGACTCCTATTTCTATCAGGACTTCTCATATGCTGTTAAGTCTTCGGTTTCTGTTAGCGAGTGGAAAGATATCCTGATTAGGAATGTCCACCCTGCTGGATTTAAGGTATTCGGTGAACTTAATCTGGATGATTATGCAACTATTCCTAACAAGGAAACTTCTTTTGAATTAACTAAGTCGGTCCAACTCGCACAAGAAGCAGTTGTCCCGAATATCCAGAGTTTTGCTCTGGTTGAACCGATTTATCAAGAGTTTAATAATACTGAAGTTCTGTTCCGTCAGAAGAGACTGACCTCTTCCGAGAACATTTTGACCTCTGTTGTGCAGCGTCTTGATAATATTTCTAACCTGTTTGATGGTGTTAGAATCGCATTCCCACTTTCTGTCAATGGTGAAACTGTAGTTGCTGCTGCAAATCAGTTGATGATTGTTATGAACGGTGTTGTACAGACACCCGAAGTTGCATTTAAGATTGAAGGTGACTCAATTGTCTTTGCAGAACCTCCTGCACCTCCTGCAAGCGTCAAGTATGCAGAAATCACTATTGAGCAGATTCCTCAAACTGACTTTACATTTACTAATCAAAGTGGTATCTTCCCGAATACTGGTAATGTTTTCGTCGGTACTGCATCTCAAGCAAGAATGACTGTTACTAGTGTTACTGGTAACACGGTTAGGGGATTCATGACTGAAGGAACCTTCCAAGCAGGAGAACTTATTACTGGTAATACTACAGGTTTTAGTGGTAATCTTGACACAGAAACTGCTGTAGTTAATGATGGTCTCTTCCTGTTTAACGAACAAGTTACTAACTTTGACGGTGCTACTGCTAAGGTTGAACAAATTAACCTTGAAGCTGGTACAGAAAATGCTCTTGCTACTCTGAGATTCGGTATCGGTACATCTACTGCACAATTTGAAATTCTTGGTGATATCGCTAACTTTGCGGTTAATGATAACATCCAGATCTCTGCTGAGATTATGACAATTACTGATGTTCAGGCTGGAACTGATGACGGTGTTGTTGTTCTAGATGTAATTAGAGGACAACTTGGAACGACTGCAATTGCTCACTTACAAAGCGCACCTCTGTACAGTACAGAGATTACTATCACTAACGAATTGATTCTTAGCAAGACTGCTGGTACATATCAGTCTACCCCTGGTCTGTTTGATATTGCTCTCAATGATATTATCATTGCTGCTGGTTCTGGTGTTGTCGCACGAGTAACTGCTACTAGTGCATATCAAGATCCTGCTACCGATCAATTTATTTCTCAGGTTAATATTTCCGAAGGTTCATCTTTCTTCGGTCTTTTGTTTAACAGAATTCAATCTGTTAACTATCAGAATATTGTTCTTGATGACATTGCTGCTTCTCAAATTAGTATTGTTGACTTTGAAGATAATGAAACAGCATTTGACTCTAATTTCCCTGCAAATGAACTGGTTAATAACATTGTAATTGATGTTGTTAATGTCAATGGCACCTTCCAAGAAGGTGAAATGATTAGAAATAAGAAGATTGAAGTTAACAATCCTATTGGAGACTTTATCTCTGATGAATCTGCAATCGTCAGAAAACTGACTCATACCAATACTCTTGGAAAAGGATTCTTCTCTCCTGGTCAAGTTATCAGAAATACAAACTCCAAAGCAGAAGTTGTTGCATATAACCAAGCAAGAAAGACTGTCTATCTCGGTAGAGTTGGTAGATCCAAGTCTACTGGTCAAGATTATCATGAGTTTACTTTCAATGCAGGTGCTGAATTAAACACCTACAATAAGAAGTTTGGTCTTTCCGCTTTAGCACTATCTAAAGGTACATCTCCTCACACATTTGTAAGTGGTGTTACCGAAGGTATTACGGCAGATAACTCTGCATTGTTTACTGCCGCTACAGGAACGACTTATGATCCTCTGACAGGTGTCATGGTCATTGAGATTGGAACACATACCCTTGACACTACAAATACTATTCTGATTGCTGAGAATGCTCTTACATTCAGATGTGAGTCTGACAATAATACCAATCCTTACACATATCCTCGTACAACTGATCCTGCATATAATAACAACCTTGCTATTACTGCATTTACTGATACCACAATCACTGTTAATGTTGGTGCTATTCCTAGAGATGAGTTCCTGAGCGTTCCGACTTCTACTGAGTTTGGTTTCGGTTCTGGTAACTTCACTATTGAGTGCTGGATCAAACCCAATCATGTAATTGCTGGATCAAAGACAATCTTTGACTTCAGATCTGCTGCTAGTGAATTGGCACCTTATCTGTACCTTGATGGTGCAAATGTCAAGTATTTCAACAATGGAAGCATCGTCATTGCTGGTACACAAAACTTAGTTGCTGGAACTTGGTATCATGTTGCTCTTACTAGAAATGGTAGCAGCACAAGATTGTTCATCAATGGTGCTCAAGATGGTAGCACATATTCTGATGGTAGTAACTATGGTACTACAAAACCAATTAGAATTGGTGGTGATTATGCTGGTTCTAACTGCTTTGCTGGATATCTTGATGAGTTCAGAGTTTCTACTAATTCTAGGTATACTGCAGCGTTCACCGCTCCCACAGGTGTATTCCAAGGGGATGCTGATACAGTTCTGCTGATCCACTTTGATGGTGCTAATGGTGATACCTATACCGATGATTGGTCTGGAACCGCTACATGGACAAGACATGATGACTTTGGTAACGATGCAATTCGTACAACCCAAAGAACCTATACTGCAGCACCTGCTGGATATGTTGGCAAAACTCATCGGTATGCTGATGCTGCCAGACTTCTTGAAAATAACAAGGATCTGATTGCTTCTGAAGCAGTTCATCTGATGAGGCAGAGATATCCTGAACTGGTTATTCCTGGTCAAAGATTTAGTCCTACAAGTGGAACTTATGATCCTCTGACAGGTCTCCTGACTATGGGTGTCACTCAGAACAACCTGGTAAATGGTGGTCAGTTTACTCCTGCTAGTGCAACATATGATCCTGCAACAGGTGTCATTCAAATCACCAAGAGAGGTCATGGAGTTACTAACGGTAAGAGAGTCAACATCAAAGTTGGTGGTCTGACATTCAATTGCACTCAGAATAGTAATGCTACTGATCATTCATATCCTCGTTCTACAGATCCTGCTGCTGGAAGATGGTTGATTGTTTCTAATGCAACTACAGATACATTTGAAGTTAATGTTGGTGCTTCTGGTCCAAGTGATCAATATGCTCACACATTTGTTTCTGCACTTGACAACTGCATCACAGTTGAAAAAGATCGGATTAAGATCAATAGAGACGCATTTACCTTTACTTGCTCTAGCGACAACTTCCAAACTGAGGTTACATATCCTCGTTTGACTGATCCTGCTACGAAAGATAATGCTCTTCCGATTATTAACTCTACAACTACCAGTATCACTGTTAATGTAGGAACTTCTCCATTCATTTACTACACTCCAACCAACGCAACTTATAACCCTGCTGATGGTGAGTTTGTAATGACCATTGCAAACCATAACATCAATGTTGGAACAAAACTGAGACTTGCTAATGAGTCCTTCACATTCACTTGTGATCAAGATAATGATGGATCAAACCATTCATATCCTCGTTCTACTGCTGGTGACGGTCAACCTGATCCTGCTTACAATAAGACGATTGAAGTAACCGCTGTTGGTACTAGCACTGCTAATATTACTAACGCTGGATATGTTGCTAGCACAGGTATCCTTACGATCACTTCTGCTACACATGGTTTGTCCACTGGAAACATGGTTCAGATTGCAACAGATTCTCTGACATTCACATGTTCTGATGATGGCAACACTGCTCAGAAGACTTATCCTAGAATCAGCGATCCTATCTCTGGTCTTTGGGTTCCTGTTACTGTTGTTGATGCTAATACCTTTACTATTGATGTCGGTCAGTCTCCGCCAGCATCTCAGTACACACATACCTTTGTTTCTGCTACTGCTAACGCTCTTATCAAGCAAACTGGCACTGTAACTGTAAATGTTGGTGCTTCTGCTGCTGATAATCAGTACGCCCATACATTTGTATCTGCAGCGCCTAATGCTGTGATCACTGGTGGCACCTATATCCATAGATTTGTATCTGCTGTTGAAAATAGTGTTGTTGCAGATCAAAAGGTTAATTGTGAGGACGATGTTAAGGATCTCACTCAGGCACTTATTAATGACCTGAGAAGTGGTTCTAACAACCATATTTGGGATGCTTCTGCTCTGTATGTTGACAGAGAGTCTAATCCTGTTGGTCTCAACCATGTTGAAACTGAGATTGATCAGACTCTTTGGATTCTTGACAGACATGTTGAGTTCTGCAACGATATCATCAACAATGAACTGATTACTATTAGTGGTGACCATGGATTTACTCAGTTTACTGATACCACAATCTATGATTCCAATAACTATGGAAGTTTGACTCAGTTGACTCCTTCTACAGCAACTTATGATCCTGCTACTGGAGATTTAGTATTGACTTCTGCTGGTCACGGTTTGACCACTTCTAGTCGCATCAGTATTGATTTTGAATCATTAACATTTACATGTACTGATGATGGAAATAATCTGGAAGTTTCTTATCCTCGTGATACTGATCCCGCATACAGAAGAGTTCTTCGTGTTACTGCATTCGATACCAATACATTTACGGTAAATGTTGGTGCATCTCCCACCAATCAGCAATATCCACACACATTCGTCTCTGCTGCAACTAATGCAATTGATGTCCTGGATTACACTTCTGCTGATTGTGCTGATGTTCAAACAACTATCGGTAACCTGATGGACATTGTGAAGGATACCCTTTCCAATGCAAACCTTGCTTCTCCTGTTGATCATCTTGCCACTATTACGAAAGTAACACCTGTCTATGAGTGGTTGGGTGCATATGTTGATTCATATCTGGAAGTTCCTGTTGACCTGACTGATGTCACGGTTGCAGGTGATGTGATGTATGCTAACTTGATCAATACATCTTCACAATATAGATTCCAAGATGCTGCCAATCTGATTCGTCTGAATAGAAAGGCAATCGTCGATAAAACCGCATTTGACATGCTGGAAAGATATCCTGGTCTTACCCAGTCTATGCCTAGAAATGAAGGTGGTGCAAGCACTGCAGGTACTCTGAGATGTAAGACTGACCTCGGACTTATTCTTGATGCCATTGCTAGCGACATTGAGTTTGGTGGCAACTTCAACCTTGTCGAAGGTGTCAAGACATACCTTGGTCAAAATGATGTTATCTTGCATGTAAGACTCCAACTTCTGCAGTCTGCATACGCACATGAGCGTCTTGGTTTCTACGCTAAGCAAGCAATCACGGGTGATCTGACAACTGACAATACAGATTCTATTATCATCGGAGATTGGGGTATCACTCAAGATCCTGGTAACTGCGCTAATGTTCAAACTGCAATTGATAGTTTGATTGATCTAGCGAATAGCATCCTTGCACCTTCTGGTGACAGATATCGTGACGCTGCTGATCTTCTGCACTTTAACAAGAACTTTATTGCAGATGAGGCAACTCTCATCACTGATGCAGACTTCACATACCTCCTTGGACCTACATCTTATCGCGCTTTCCAGTATCCTGGTGGTCAGACAGATGGCAGAAACAACTGCATGGATGACATCAAAGATCTTCTTAACAGTGTTATTGCTGACTTGTTAACAGGTGGTAATAGCAATACAGTTGAAGCGATCAAACTATATTTGACTCCTGGTCGTGGCATCACTCAGGTAGAAGATCAAATTCTTCCTACCATCTATGCCTTCCAGAAAGTTAGAATGCTTGGTAAGAAAGCAATCAACAACCTTCTGCTTGATCGTGGTGGCGGTCCTACTGGTGATCAATATAGAGCGGTCTATACTTTCGAGATTCCTTATACTGACACAACTATTACAGATTCTTCTGGTGATACCACATATGATGACAACGAGTGTGCAGATGTAATTCAGGCATTTGATTCTCTGATGGATCTTGTTATTGATAGTCTCACTCCTGGTGGAACTAAGGCAAGATCTGCTGGTAGAATGCTCTTATTCAATGAGAACTACTTTGCTACAGAACTTGAAGCTAGAGTTACTGGTCAGTGGGGAGCAGGTGCATGGACATATGATGACTTCATTGCTGGTCTGTTAGATGACACCATTCATGATATGGTGACAACTGACACATCTGTTGCATCTTCTGCACGCGATATTGAGATTACTAGAAGTGTTGTTGGTGATATTGTTGTTCAGGCATCTGACGCCACATACTTCGATTTCAATGATAGACAGAGTGTTGATATCGCCTTCAGTGGAACTGGCGGCGGTTCTGGCGGTGGATTCGCAATCGGTACTCACCTTAAGTGGGCAGGCGGTTCTGGGGCACCCGCAAATGATTATCCTGGCGGTGCTGCAGTATTTACACCCACCGTATATGGTGCTCCTGCAATTAGTACCACTACTCCTGGTGCTGGATTCCCGTACTCTGTAGACTTCCCTGGTCAAGGTGGTAACACCAACGCTGATGTTGTTTACTTTACCGATACGACTTTCCAACTTTCTCAGAACGCAACTACACCCGCAGGTGACTTCACAATTAGTTTCTTTGTCTACTTTGATCGTACAGATGCTCAGGTTGCAGTAAATGCACATGAGACTCTTGCTGATATTGGTGGACTTGAAATCAGACGCGATCAGAACAGAATTGTAATTCTTGCTCCTGATGCTTCTGGAATTGAGCAGTCTCCTCTGGAAATTGCAACTTCTCAATATGGCAATGGACAGTGGCATCACATTGCAATTACCAATGAGGCAAGCACAAATACAACAAAACTGTATTTGGATGGTGTTCTGAAAGACACTGAAGTTAGCACTTCTTGGCCAGTAGTTAGTGGTCTTAACTGGTACATCGGTGGTGATTACACACAACCGTTCCAGCGTCCGTTTAACGGTAAGATGACTGAATTCATGGTTAGTGATATCCTGAGATATACTGCAAACTTTACTGTACCTACTGCTGCTGCAACCGCAGATCCCGATACTACATTACTCTGCCTGCAAGCATCCACATTCGTTGGATATGGTCCTGACATTTCTGGTCAACCCAGATACATTACCACGCAGGCGATTAACACCACAAATTATGATGCCATTGTATTCTCTGTCATCAGAGGTAACGATAACAATGGTGGTGAGCAACCTGGTGAAGGTCAAGCAAATGAGCACCTGTATCTGTCTTACAGCACAAATAACAAGTCAACTTGGACATCTCTTGGTATTCTTGTTAATCAGGATGATAGTTCTTTCGATGTTCTCAAGCAAAAGAGAGTTGGTCTTCCTGCTGCTGCAAGAGGCGCATCCGTTCACTTCAAAATTCATCAGGACAACCATTCTGGTGTAAGTTATGATGACTGGGGTGTTACCCGATTTGTATTAGAAGCAGATCCTGTATATGCAAACGATGAAGTCTTTGTAGTTGGTGAAACTGTCACTTCTAGTGGCGGTGGTAAGGCAACAATTCTTGAATATTATAATGAGACCAATGTTCTTGTCGTCGGTCCTATCACAGGATCTACATTTGCTGATGGAGAAACTCTTACACAAGGCAATAACAGTGGTACTATTATCACTAATGGTGTTAGTGCATCGTATGATTATTACGAAGAGATCTCTAATGTTCAGACATTGGTCAATGCTAGAACTATTGAATCTACTGTACAAAATGCAGTCGTATTCGATAATATCTTCCCTGATCCCGAAACATTTACAACCAGCTGGACTTCTGCAGACTTAACTGTTACTGCTAATACCTCTGGTACAAATGCACCTGACGCGACCGTAACTGCTACGAGTCTCGTTCCGACCGCTCAGAATGGATATCACACAATCAATAGAGATTACAACCTGACCTCGTATACAACATTCGATGGTACTGGCACCTCTTTTGATAGTGAGTCTGACTTCTTCTCAACTGGTTCTAGACTTGAGAATCAGCAGTTCACATTCTCTTGCTTCCTGAAGGCAAATAATTATGATAAGGCAAGATTTGCAATCATCCTTGATCCTGGTAACAGTCCCAAAGATGTTGTATTTGATGTTGATCTTGCTGACGGATCTTTCGGTAGCGTCTTCGCTGATACTGGTGCAACGGTTGATGCATATGGTGTCGTACCTCTAGGTGCTGGTTGGTACAGATGTTTCCTGACAATTACTTTCTCCTTCGGTATTGGCACTCTGAGAAATATTGTTTATGTGAAGAATGACGCTGGCGCTCTGGTATATTCTGGAGATGGTACAAGTGGTCTTTACATCTGGGGTTCTAAGTTGGTTAAGGGTCCTCTTGATCCCTACACTGCAGTCTCTGGTCGTACATTCTACGCCGATAATGACTTCAACATCAAGAATTATATCCTTGATAGTTTGGAAGAATTCTATAGAGATGCTCTTGAGCAAGATCTTACCGATCCTTCTCCTCTGACAACCTTCATTCCATATACAAATTCCACGCTCGCACCCCTCTATACTCCAAGTTCCTGGATGAATGTCGTCCGTCGTAACTTCAATATTCTGAGACAACAACTTCTTAATAGCAGTTATGTGACAACTGTTGAGAATGTCTCTGGTGTTACTGTTCCTACTTCCACATATGGTACGCGATATGTCCCTGTACCGATCTCGGGTGAACTTGGTCAAGGTGATGCTCTCTACGGTCTCTCCAGTTCTGCATATGCGGAAATGAAGCAGATCACCAATAACGAAGCGAAGATTGTTAAGGTTTACCAGAGATGGAGAATCAATGGTGAGGTAACTGGCGATGCTCTGCAAGTTGGAGAAAACATCACTGCTACTGGCGGAAAGGCTGGTACAATCTATGCCACATATTCCGATGAAAATAATATTTACTTTGATGTAGAAATTACAGGTGCAGCATTTGCCATCTTAGATGTCTTTACGGGCGCTGAGAATGGTAGCACTGCAGAAATCGGTGCTATTGAAGATCGAATTCAAGTTATCAATAAGATTGGCAACTTCGATCAGGGCGTTGAGTTCAAGGCATTTACATCTGGTGCTACTGCAGACTGTGAAGAAATTCATGTCGCAGAAGCTGCTGTACTCAGCAATACTGGTGGTAAACTGACCGTTGATACTGCATCACTCACAGGTAATTTTGAAGTCACTTCGGTTGTATATCCCGAAACATCTTCCGAGTTCCTGGAAGTTTCTAGATTCGCTGGTCTGGATGTTCAGGTTGGTGACAGAGTTGCATCTGCTGGTCACACTAGATTGCTGATCAGTATTGTAAATAATCAGAATACTTTTGTTCAAGGAAACTTTGTATATCGCGTAATTTCGGGTGTACTTAGAGACCAAAACAACTATGGCATTATCACCGAAGTTGATCTTGATAATAACTACATCTATGTTTCTATGGTATCTGGTGATATCAACAATGGAGATTTTGTTGGTGATTATGGTGTAGGCGATACTCCTCAAGGATTCGCAACGGTATCTACTAAGGTTACTAATGTTGGTGCAGGCGCAGGTCTGATTCAAGATATCAAGACTGTTGGCGTCAGAAAGAGATTGTATCTTACCGATGTTGTTGGATCGTTCTCTAGTAGAGACACGATTATTTCTGGAGATGGATATCGTGCTGCTGTAATCATACGCGAAGAATTACGCGCCCGCGTGAGAAGATTCTTCAGAGGATTTGATGGTGTACAAACCAACTTCAAGCTCACAACCAACAATGGCGATCCATACTTCCCTGATCCCGCAGGACATATGCTCATCTTCGTCAATGGTATCCTGCAACCTCCTGGTGCAACTAACGCCTATACGGCATTCTCTGATGAACTTGCATTCACAGAAGCACCTGAGATTGGGTCCTCGTTAACTGGATTCTATGTTGGTAAACTGAGACAACTGGATGATATTTCATTCGACTTCGACTCCTTGAGACAGTCATTTAACCTCAAGCGTGACGGTACTTTCTATTCGCTCACATTGACCGAAGGTGTACAATCCAGCGTTATCAGACCTGAAAATAACATCATCGTTTCTCTCAATGGTGTTCTTCAGGAACCTGGAGTTGGTTTTGAGATCGTTGGTTCTAGAATTATCTTCTCTGAAATTCCTAGATTCGGATCTACATTTGTTGCATTCTCCTATGTTGGTTCTGAGCAGGATGTTGAGGCGGCAGAGGTTGTTCCTCCCGTCGAACCTGGAGACTTCCTGAGGATTGAAGGTGAAACTGAAGATCGTGAAGTTGCTGTTATTGAATCTTCCAACTCTCTGATTACATTCGATTATCTCGGATCCGTCTTTGGTAAGGGTGCTCAGGCATCTGCGATCTTGACATCGGGTACGATTGACAAGGTAAGCGTCACTGCAGGTGGTTCTGGATATACAAGCAGACCAAATGTTCGTGTTGACTCTATCACTGGATTTGACGCACAAATCAAAGCTCTGGTTGGTGTTGGTGGTATCGTTGTTTCAAACCCTGGATCTGGATATAAGAATCCAGAAATTGAAGTTGAAACAACTGTACCTGATGATTGGACTCCTCCAAATCTTGCAGATTATGGAGAAGAGGTTATTGATCCAGAGATCCTATAAATAACTAAAAAAGTAGCGCAAGTAATGGCTAAACAATCACTAAATCTTGGTGCTGCCGCCAATGACAACACGGGGGATACTCTCCGTGCTGGCGGCGGAAAGATTAATGACAACTTTACTGAACTGTATACCACTTTAGGTAATGGTGCTGATATCAACATCAATGTTGCTAATGCAGCAATTGGACAAGTATTAAAATTTACTGGTGTTAATTTTATCGCTAGTGATTTTAATGCTTTAACATCTAATTTTGATGTTAATGGATATTCCATTATCTCTAGTGGTGCTGGAGATATTAATGTGGCTCCTAACAGCACGGGAGACATTCGTCTTTCTGCGGGTGGTACTACTAGTATTTTTGATGGTTCTACTGGAACTGTTGATTTCCCCACAAAAATTCAGTATAAGAATGAGTATGCAAATACTGCTGCTGCTCCTACTGCCGCTACTTATCCTGGTTATTTCTTTACTGTTGACGGAGATGATACTCCTTATGTGAACATGAATATCACAGCAGGTGGTGTTGGTGATACTAGGGTTGGTTTATTAACTCAATATACCAGTGTTGGTGATCTCACTGATATTGATGTTACAACAACTCCTCCCACAAATAACCAAGTATTGAAATGGGATGGCACTAATTGGGTTCCTGGCGATGATAATGCTGGTGTATCTAGTATCACTAGTTTTGCTACTGTAAATGCTGATACTGGCACAACAACAGCATCTAGTGAAACTGATGCTCTTACTATTTCTGGAGGCACAAACATTGCCACCTCAATTACTGGAGATACGCTAACAGTTGCGTTTGATGGAACACTGGTCAGTACACTTGCTGCTTTGACTGACACAGATGTTGCTGGTATTACTCAGGGTGATTCTTTATATTGGAATGGTTCTGACTGGGTTGTAACTCGCAGTCCCATTATTTGGTGGGAACTTAATTCTGATGGTATTCAGCACTACACATTTAATGGTCCTGGATTTAGTCAAATGACTAATGACCCGACTCTATATGTTATGAGAGGGTTTACTTATGCGTTTGACAATACTGTAAATGGCGGAGCACATCCATTTAGAATTCAATCTACTTCTGGTTTGACGGGAACTCCTTATACTGCTGGTCAGACTGGTAGTGGAAATGCTGTCTTATACTGGACAGTACCTATGGATGCTCCTAGCACACTGTACTATCAGTGTACTCTGCACAATCTTATGAATGGCACAATTACAGTTGTAAGTTAATAAAAAATGGCAAGAACAGTTCCTGGATCTGGTGCGGTTATTGAGCCGATCTTTAATGACCAGTTTGGCGTAAGAGCAGTTAAAGTTTTAGATGGCGGTCAAGACTATGATAGTTCTGACCCCCCTAGACTTACTGTAACTGGATGCGGGATTCCAGATATCGAAGCGTTGTTATATCCGATTATTGATGACGATTCTGGACAAATTGTTCATGTTAGGGTTCTGTCATCTGGTTCTGGATATGATCCTTTGAGATTGTCGATTGTTCCAGAACAGGATACTCCGTTTGTTGTATCGTCGTTTAATATCAATAGAATTTGGCAGTCAAATCCAAATTCTCAAACTACAGGTACTTTTGCGATTGTAGATGGAGATCTTACTGATAGGTTGACTATCACCTCCGACAACCACCCCAAACCTGTAGATTATCCCAATTCTAGAACTCCTGGTGGCGGTTCTTTAGTAGATCAGACATTTAATTCACTTTTCATCTATCGTGGCGGTAAGGATGTGCCTCGTTATGGTGGAGATAGACCTAAAGAATTAAATAAACCAACTGGTATCTTTGCAAATGGATCTTTGCTTCATACCCCAGATTGGGGTGCAATTGGGTCAGCACCAGCAGGATTTAGTATTGATACTGTAAGATATGATTATCTTTTAAATACCAATCAGTATGATGGTATTACTAATAACAATCAATATTATTATCACACTAATAAGTTAATTGGTCAGTTTGCTCAGGAAAATAGTGTATTTGATAATGGCAATCTGCAACAGTTTACATGGAGAGTCAAGACAGAAACTGATAATATTTTAATTGATGTTAGTAATATTGATGAAACTATCAATCCAGTAGAAGAGGGTAGATTAGTTGAATTAATTGGTAATGAGTTTGCTAGAGGTGTTATTTCTAAAATTATTAGAGATAACAATAATAACATTCTTAGAATGTACCTGAGATCTGTAGAAGGTGAGTTTGAAGCTGGCGATAGAATTCTTGGTTCTACTGGTTTCAGTATGACCATTGCAAATACCCCTATCGAGTTTCCAAACGGACTCTTCTATATTGAATTTGGTCCTGAAGCACATGAGTTTGGTAATTTTACACCAGGTGTATATTATCTTGCTCCACGCAATATTAGAGTACAGAGAAACTATCAAATTATTTGGGATCAAAGCGATTCTAGTAACCAACCATCATCGATGCACCCTCAGGGGCATCCTATGCGCTTCAGCACGACTCCTGATGGTCCTTTGAACCAAACCCCTGGAACCATTTATTACGACAGTACAGGCGCTTCTGCTGCTCCCTCAGCTGACTATGAGAATGAATTCCGTCCTACATTCATTATGAATGGGGATGAGGTTAATAGAATTTACTATTACTGTGGATATCATCAGTATATGTCTGGATATACTGGTGATGAAGGATATATGATTCTTGATCCCACAGTTGATGATGAAGAGTTAACAAATAATTATTACACTAAAAACTACTATAAGGGAAGACAAGAGTTAACAGCGAACGATATTGCACAAGGTGCATATCAAATGACTCTTTCTAATGTAACTCATATCACTACCAGCGGAGATGGAACTGGTGATAGTGGTGGATTTGATATTGGAGATCACTTCCTTTTCAATGGTGGTTCTTACAGGCAACTTAGATTTACATTAGATCTTACTAGTCAAAACACTCTCGAAGTTAAAATTATTAGGGGTGATGATCTCAATGGTGGCGAACAGGTTGACCCTGGTGAAGATTTATTGATTGAATTTGTTGGATCTGTATATGGACCAAGAATTATTGGAGAGTATACAGCTCCAAATACTGTACATTCCGTAACTGTAAATATTCCACCTGATGCCAGAAAACCTGGTCAGCAAATAAAAGTTTATCAAGAAAGACTTAGTGGATCTATCTATGATCACTGGGGATTTAAATCTATTACCACTGGTGTTGGTGCTGATGACTTTAGTCGTAATCTGGATGGTCACTCTAAGATTCTTGGTATGTCATATGATGGTTATCCCATCTATGGTCCTTTTGGATATGATGCTGCTGGAGATGTTGTTCGACAAACTTCGTCCTATAGAACTAAAACTGGTAATGAAGTTGATGGTAATAGACCTAGAATTACTACAACAGGAACTGTAAATTATAATGTCACTGTATCT
>MDTE01014755.1_pt1 | contig 30044 bp, 17 predicted proteins | sample 811231 | NCBI WGS metagenome assembly MDTE01 (sample SAMN05326651, study PRJNA326480) | marine metagenome | isolation source: seawater | place: Indian Ocean: Red Sea | collected 2010 | reverse complement strand
CCCCATACTTGCCGTAGCCGTCCTCTCTGTTAATTGAAAAGGCCATGGATTCGGAGTATACTTCGGATCCGTCGTATGTGACTGATACGTCTGCAGAGTCAACTGAGGAACCCATTATTGCCCCTGATTCCCTTATAGTCAAGGTGATGGTTGTGGAATCATCCGATAGTTCAGAATCTGTAACTGTGATCTCTCCAGCTGATAAACTCATTATCAGATAGGGTGATGCTGCAAGCAAGAGGTATGCTACGGCAATTGCAGCTGTCTGCTTCCTGCCAATAGCATTCCAAACTAAATAGAACGAGAGTGTGAAAATCAGAATGGGGACTAGCCCCAAGAAGGAGTAATCACTTTGGATACTTGGTCTTGATACTACCAACGATACGACGAGTGCTAGAACGGCTAGACCGATACCTGATCTGATTGGACCGGATAGGAGTCCATTGGAATTTGAAGGCTCAACATCGGCCACGAGAACCGGCTCGTCCTGTCCTCCGGATTGTTGCTCAATTGCCTTCTGTAGTAGACCGCCGTCGCTCACACAACTCACTCCTACATGCGCACGTCAGAGAGGTCGGTTATCAACCCGTTGACTAATCAAAGTTCTAATTGAGGTCAGAAAAGACGTGCATCGAGCTCTCTAGGCTCGTCCGAATCATCGTCCTCATCGTCGCGGAATCTACCCGCTATCGCTGCCGCAGCAAGAGTGGTGATCATCATAGTCCCAACTAACTCAAATCCAGGTAGATAGACCCCTCTGATGTATATCGTCATAGTCTGAATCTGGTAATTCGGTATACCTTCGGTTCTGACTGAATATTCAGAAGTAGCCTTGAACATGAGTGAGAAATATTTGTCAGTCCAACCTTGGTTCTTAGGAGTCCTCATCTGAACGTATATTTTCTCAGCTGGAGCCATGGACTCTATTTCAACAGAGACCAAAGGAATACTGAGCTGGAATCCCTCATCGTTGAGGTCCCCATAGTTCTCGACACCGACATTGAACCTGTCCATTGCATTACCGTCATTGTAAACATCGAAGGTCAGCATGTAGTCGACCTTTGGCCTCAGTTGGAGGAATGCTACTTCGGAGGCGACTCTTAGTCGGCTGAATTGCCTAATCACCGCGAGAACCTTGTATGTGGTTGGAGTTCCTACCCATGTGATGCCGTCGGCCTGAACAACCTCAGCTGTAATCGAGATGATCTGTGAGCCTTCAGGCATTCTCAAATCCGCTCTAGCGACTACTTGGAATGATACATCAGATTGTGAGCCGACGGTCATGGAAGCAGGCCCGGCGGCTGCTAGTGAACCAGACTGAATCTGCACATTCACCTTCTCCTGATGGATAGTTGGATTCTCCAAAGTGCAGTCGATTATGGTGGTACGAGTGGCTCCCGGATAGACATCGATTGGCTGCGGCTGTTGACAACTGAGGGTAATATCCGGAACAGGCCCTTGGGCCTGAACGGCGGCAGCCCCCATCCATGTACTGAGGAAATAAACAGCCAGAATCATCACGGCGGGACGGACCGAGTGTGGTTTAGTCATCGCATCGAGGCCCCCTAAGACCGTATTTGAGGCTTCGCACGAACTGGACCACTAGACACCGATTGCTAAGTTGAAATCTTTGGGTGGTGGACCCGACCGGATTTGAACCGATGACCACCCGGTTATGAGCCGAGCGCTCTAACCAACTGAGCTACGGGTCCCTAACTCGTCTCAAGCAGTCCGTGAAATGAACTTATCTTAGCTAGTAGTTTTTCGGCTACCTCTCTCAACCTTGAAGCACGGGGCCCTTCCGTGGGGGTGTATGGCGAAGCTTTGGGTGATGTTCTTCACATCGCTTCTGCTTGTCTCGGCGATGAACTTCTATGCCGTGATAAGGGAGCCTGATATGATAGAGATAGACGAGATACGGAACTACCCTAGGGAGACCGTGAAGATTGAGGGTGTACTTACTGGATACGTGCGCGACCCGTATGGAGAGGGTGCCGACCGGATAGATCTGCAAGTCCAAGAGATCGATGGGCACTCAGTGGCAAAGGTTCGATGGAACGTCGACTGGACCAACGAGGTGCCACCAATTGGAACTGTTGTTACTGTGGAAGGGGAGGTTTCAGAGTGGAACGGAAGGATTTGGTTGCAATCGAATGGTTACGGCGCGATAGTTGCTAAGGATGAGGTGATTGAGTTCACTGAGACCAAATTAGTAGAAGTTGGTAGAAATCCAGTGGCCTTCGCTAACCAATCCCTTACCATTGACGGTTGGCTAAGCGAATCATTAGCTCCTGATGTAACCTATCACTCACTGTACTTGATGGACAATCAAGCATACGGAGGTGCTGATCACCTGCTGTACATGCAGGTCGAAGGAAGAGTGATGGAATGGATTGAGGCCGGTAGCCATATCAAAGCCAGTGGCTGGCTACAGTTCGATGAGCGCTCGTACCGTTGGAGGTTGCTTGTACAAGCCACGGAGATTGAAGTGCTTTCTCAGGGTGAGGTCGTCTACCTAGATTGGGAGACTGAGCCTTACACATTGACTTACGAGGTAGGTAAGCTGGTGGTCATTGACGGATCTATTGCTAGCGATGGAGAAGACTGGTGGATTGAAGGAGATTCTGACAATGACAGATTGTGTTTACTACCCTCTCCGGAAGATATCGAAGGAGACATCATAGGACAGAGTGGTGACTGGGGTGGCAGGCTAGCGTGGTCGACTGATGAGGCTGAGGTCTGCCTCGATAGAGGCTACGTCGAATCACTGCAGTACCCGGCCGGGCAATTCGGAGATGACATCGTACCTCTGCAGGACGTAGCCGATGATCCATTCGCATACGTAGGTAACAGCTACCAGTTTGAGGGGTGGATAACAGATCCAATTTCTCCTGACTATGACAAAGGGTATGTCGGAGACGGCGAAGGTTACTACGACCGTTTCACCAAGTTGAGATTGCATCTGGTTGGAGAGCACTCAGAATGGATTGAGCCTGGTCAGGAGATTCGATTCAATGCCACAGTACTCTGGTCTGCAGCGGACGGACGGGTAGTACTAGAGGCGCGATCATGGCTATTGGGGGAGGTTCCTGAGCCTACCGTACTGAATTGGGGCGATGGGTACAACTCTTGGAGATGGAGTATCGGGTGGCTAGTAGAGATCACTGGAGAGGTAGTGATGGATGAAGATGGTAATCAATGGATAGAGCGTTCTGGGAGTGAAGAGCGAGTCTGTTTACTTGGTGACGGGACTGAATCCAGTCAACAGATGCAAATCGGAGAACCGGTCGAATGGGTTGGTCGGTTGACTATGATTGAGGACTCAATTGAGAACTCTGCACAATTCTGCATTGATATTCGACCATAGGTGATTGTATGGACGGTGTGATGCTGGACTTCAGTTGGCTGATAGCATCATACCTGTTTGGCATTATGCTAGGTTGTCTGACCGGATTGATTCCTGGATTCCACGTCAACAATGTTGCTCTTATCGCGCTCAGCCTCTCACCTGTCGCAGTTGCAATTGGGATACCTCTTGATGCTGTTGCCGGCATCATCGTCGCCTGTGGAACCGTCCACACATTCCTCAACTACATCCCTAGTGCATTAGTGGGAGCTCCTGACGACAACATGGCGCTGGCTTTGTTGCCCGGACACAGGATGCTAATTTCTGGGCAAGCCGCCCAAGGAGTGGCATACTCTGCCCGAGGCTCGCAGATGGGAATGCTGATGTCCATTCCTCTGCTAATTGTGGCTAGACTCCTGTTCGGCGAGGATCCTGGCCTAGGATTGTATGAGTCCAGTCGTGAAGTATTACCTTGGTTATTATTGACAATCTCGATTTTCCTGATTCTGACAGAGACCACACGACTATCATGGCCAGAATGGATCCAGCGCCTAACAAGTAGGCTGATATTCCCTCTACCTCGAAAAATTGAATTCAGTATTCCTATCTGGAAGTTAAGAATACATCGCAAATGGGAGAACATAGATTTACGTCTCGGAGATAGTTCTAGGACCGCAGGAATCCTAGCTGCTACCTTCTTCTTCCTGCTAACCGGATTCTATGGATGGGCTGTTTTTGAGTTGCCTGGAAGGTCGCCAATTGGCATGCCTTCTGCGACACTACTATTCCCGGGTTTGGCTGGACTGTTCGGGATAGCAAACCTGATTGACATCTATGTGACGACCTCAGAGATACCTCCTCAGGAGCCTAACTGGGAGATGCCTCCAATGAGGCCTCTAGCAGTACCGACATTTCTGTCTGCAGTAGTGTCCTCAGTGATGGCTATTCTGCCAGGTATGACCGCTGCCCAAGCTACAGTAGTGGTGATGAGTATGCGGAACTTTTGGGGCAGACTGACAGACCCAAATTACATACCGGCCGATTTCGAGCATGGCACCCAACCAGGATTCACTCCAAAAACCGATGACACAGACATCGAAGGACTAGATGATCTATCGGAAGAAGAGAGAGAGTTGTTTGAAGAGGTCATGTCTGAAGCAGGAGTTAGTCCCGACCTTGACCTCGGGGGGAGAAATCAGCAACAGGATCTCGAGATTATCGCAATTCTGTCTTCTGTAAATACTGCAGTCACAGTGATGGTTCTAGGTTTCCTATACATGGTCGGACGACCTAGGTCGGGGGCGGCTCTGGCTCTGAACATGATGTATCCGATTGACATGTGGAACGCAGTCGAGCCCCCTGCTGACTTCGTGCGTTTGTTGGGGATAACAGTCGCTTCCGGACTGTTTGCAGTCCCTGTGATGATTAAGGTCGGCAAAGGCATGCTGAAGATGCACGAGTTGGTACCTCTGAGGACTCTGGTAATCTCGGTTACGGTATTCATCGCCATACTGGTCTGGTTATCGACAGGATGGATAGGAATCGGCGTTCTAATCATCGGCACTGCAATGGGGCTGATGCCTCCTAGAATAGGAATTAGACGTAGCCATGCTATGGGAATTATCCTAGTTCCAATTATGCTTTACACATTCGCTAGGACATTCGATGGTTTCGGTTTCATCTGATTGAACATTACTCAATAGATAGTTTTCGATACTGCAACGCTTATTCGTTCAACCCTACTGAGGACTTTAGGTGCGACAGCATGGATAGACAAACAACAGCATTGGGCGTGGGAGTACTGCTACTACTTGTGAATATAGGAATCGGCGTTTCAGGAGTCGTGGATGGGGTCATTGAAGGAACCGTTGCAGACATGGTTTCTGATGGATACGATGGGCTAGACGAAGATGGTAATCAGAACTACTCTGTAGACTATGATGATGAATGGCATGTATCTACTGCTGAGAGAGTATACTTTGCCAATTCGGTTACTGATCCCTCGGCTTTGGAATCGGAAAATCCTGCTGATGGATTAACTATGATGGGGCCTTTCATCTACAATGTAACTACGACTAGGGAGATTCTAGATTTTGACTATGATGCGAACACTATGACTTACTCTGAATACGATGTTTTCGAGTGGTGCGCTGAATGTACATGGACCGATGAAAATGGCGATGAACACGATTCTGTATCGGGCGACACGAACGTCACTCAAGTCAACATCCTATGGAATACACAGCGAATCGGCGGGATGGGAGGTGCCTCTGGAGGCATATTCTACGGCGAGACATTTGCCAAGGCTATGTTCGCTGCAGGGATGGTTGAATTCGATCTCTCGAACAGAGCTCCAAGCATCTGGGCTTCCGAGGATATAGATGGCATGATTGATGCGTTCTCTCTAAGTCTTCAGGCCATGGGAATGGATGCAGCCAACGCATCTATTCTTGCTCCTTCGGGAATCCTTTCTGGAGTCTACTCTGGAGTTGATGCCAGCACTGATGATATTCTCAGCAACACCGAGATATTCTTCCCCTATGCGGACAGTATCCTTTACGATGCCATTGACCCATCAACAGGAGATTGCATCGCTCTGACCTGCGATATAGGTCCAGTCCTTGTAGCTGGAATGGGCGCTCCTGATGGGGGTTCAGTAACTCAGACTAGGGCGGCACTCTACGGCTATGCCGACGCCGATGCGGCGACTATGGCATCTGTGGATTCTACTGTGTTCGGATTGGCAGCAAGCAAGTTCCTCGAGCACGGAGGGGGTGCTGAGATACACAATGAGACCCCTCAACTCAAGGAGAGATTTCATGAAGTGAGCGGGATTATGATCAATGATCCGGCCACACTAGACAACCTACTGTTCGACCCTAATGTGGGTATGATGGGTTCTTTCGAGGTTAGTGGAATACCTCTTCCTGGAATGGTAATCGGATTGCTACTGCCTCTTCAGTCAGGAAGTTACTACGACGCCATGATAACCTACGGCATAGGTCTCCTAGCCATAGCAGATTTAGCCGACTACGTCGAACCTTGGGTAGGACTAGGCGTTACCGGCCCTCCAAGGGACTTCGAGAAGATTCTGATGGGAGGACAAGGGACGATGAATTCCAATGATTGGTGGCATACCGCATTCGGAGCTGCAGACCCGCTCACAGGTGATTACATTCCAATTGGGTTGAATCGCGATACGTTTGCTGGTTCGGCAGACCTGACCATGGAGCAATCTGAATTCATCCTGAATGATCCAGAAATTGGACTAAAATCGTCCTTCCCTGCTTCTTTCATGTATGGCGAGCTTTCAGGCATGTCTCTGCCCGATGGAGATGGTAATCAGCTTGTTTGGGATGATGCTTACGTAGCCTCACTATATGATATTCCTGAAGATGCAGCAGGAGCGTTGAGAGACTGGGTCAGCAACTTCTACTTCGACACGGTGATGCCCGTGTTACTAAATTTCGTCACCGGCAATGAGCCATTTACTACTCAACCAGTAAATCACTGGTTGTATGGCTGGAACGATGCTGTCAATTCATACTTTGGCTTCTTCCCTTGGGTTAGCCTAGAGACCAATGACACTTACTATGGCTCTGGAGGAATCAGCACTGGAGACCGTTCGGTGTACATGATGAGTACTGCTGGAGATAATATCGGACAACGCCTAGCTCAGGGCTACATCAACTCGGATGGTAACGGGCTTTGTGACTACGACTACGATGCAGATGGAAACTTCCTAGGCTACGACCTAGAGTGTGAGGCTGGTCAGATCTACGGAATGACGGAGCACCTGCCTTGGAGGGCCCCTCACCGAGAGGATGCTGCACTGGGGTTACTTTCAGACCATGTCGGTAATGACGACACGGTGGTTGCTGGCACCGTTGGTAGCATAGCAGATTCTGAGAACTCGTTCAGCGTGAACTTGATTGGATACGCAATTGCCCAGTCTGAGGTAGGGGGGGAGACCACCTACAAGGGTATTGACATGGTCGAACACACAGTTAGTCTAGACCCAGCCAACACCCAGATTCAGGGTAAGCTGATTGGTTCTGCGACCTTTGTAGACACTATGCCGGGTGCTCTCCCTGTATATCTTGGCGCTAACATCGACATGAAAGTCGAGCCTATTACCAACGCTCCAATGTACGGCAAGGTAACCGCTACCTTCTACCTAGATTTGCGCGGCCCTGGATCGATGAACCCAGATTTCGATTCCAACGATGTGGTGCCTGTGTTTGAGATTCACTCATTCAGTGATATCCCTGATGATTCCGCAGATTCATTCCGAGGAAGTGTTAGTGACAATCTCGGCCCCATGGGCTGGACCAATTTCGGTGGCGATGCAGGAGCTCCTCTCTCGTACTTGCATGCCGTTATTGCTTTGATGTATGTAGCCGGAATTGGACTGGTTGTCTACGGAATGATGGGGAAAAGACAGGAGCAATAGAGGCTTCAGCCGGCTATGCCGGCTGCGGGCACGCGTGCACGAAGGGTTGAATCCCAATTAAGGATGGCACTGCATCATGCGACAGCGTGGGGGAGTGGGTGCCGCGGCCCTTGTTCTGATCCTGCTGCTGCTGATGCCACTGTATCCTGCAGTGGAGTCCGGACTGCGCGGGACACAGGCCGAGCATGCTGTAAGTCGTTCTACAACGTGCTCAGGAGTATGCATCAATGAGATGATGCCTAATGCTGACGGTTCTGACCAAGGCATATTCCCGAACGGGGAATGGGTCGAATTGTACAACTCGGGTACCACCGGAATGGATTTGCAGAGCTGGACTCTCGAAGATATCGGCGGGTGGGTTCACCCGATTGATTCATCGACATGGGTCGGGTTCTCAGAACTAGATGAGTCATACATTTTAGCTGCTGGAAGTTACGCGGTAATTGCTGAGAACGAGGTCGGAACTCTGCGACTCAACAACGCCGGCGAGACTCTGTACCTCAAGGACTCCAACGGGGCAATCATTCACACCGTCACCACCGGCGAGGCATCAAACGGAGTATCGAAAATCCCCGCTGCTGATGCGTCTGCTGATTGGGTCGACTCTGAGGAGAGCACTCCCGGCGCAGTGAACTCCGAAGGCTCTGGCGGGGGTGGCGTAGACGAGTCCGAGAAAACTCCTTCAGATTTGACTCGAGTCATGATGGTTCCAAGTGGAGCAGAGGTGACTGGATTGCATGTCAACTCACTGGGCAATCTATTCGTCAATGCAATGCACCCCGACGAGGATCACTACGCTGCCACCGTCGGAGTGATTAACGGAGTCGATTGGAATGCTCTTCCCGATGTGGTCCCCGAACTGAATCTATCTAGCAGTGAATGGGATATCTGGCACGGAATCAGAGTGTCTCACGGAGAATACCAGGTTATCGTTCAGAGTGGAGATGCTCTTTCTGAAGGAGGGGTCGCAGGAGGAATCTATGCGGCTGATGACGGCGAGTTACTTTTCACCAGTCAGAAGCCTGACTTCAACGCCTTCGTACCTCTGAACCCTCAGGGCACTATGGGCTACTTGTACACGACTTGGGAAAGTCGGCCCGCTGGAGTGAGTCAACTCTTGATTCAATGGAATACGGCCTCACAGGAATGGGATGTCCTAGGGGGTATGATGCAGGACCTTAGTGGCATGAGTGGCGGGTGGGTCCTTTGCTTTGGCTCTATCAGCCCGTGGGGCACTCCGCTTCTCTCCGAGGAGTTGTTCTTCGCAGACACCAAGAACTGGAACGATGCTAGTTACAACTACCACTCAGACCAGCAGGAGTTGGCCGACTACCTAGGCTACTACCCTAACCCGTACGACTACGGGTGGATTATCGAGATTGAGGATGCCGACACTGCATCTCCGGCATTCAACAAGCAGTTCGCAATGGGCCGATTCTCACATGAAAACGCTCAGGTGATGCCGGATGAGAAGACTGTTTATCTCTCTGACGACGAATATGATACTGTGCTGTTCAAATTCATCGCGGACACAGCTGGGGACTTGGAGTCGGGAACTCTGTATGCTGCAAAGGTAACTCAGGATTCCGGTACCGACCCTGCGACCACAGGGTTCGATGTAGAGTGGGTGGAGCTGGCATCTTCCAGTGATGACGAGATTGGGGCTTGGATAGATGAGTACGATGGCATCACGACTTCGGATTTTGTCGCTGGCCAGAACTCGTACATCTCGGATCAAGAGATTAATGACTGGGCGGAGAGCGTGCTCGATGACGATTTAGACGGTGACGGCGAAATCGGCACTGCAGCAGACAACAGGGTGGCTTTCCTTGAGTCTAGAAAGGCTGCCGGTGCCATCGGGGCCACCGATGAGTGGAACAAGATGGAAGGGGTGGTATTCAATCCAGAAGCTCCTGGTTACGTGTATATGGCAATGACTGATATCCGATATGATATGACTGACTCACAAGGAGACATCAGACTGTCGCAGAACCGCTGCGGGATAGTCTACAGGATGCCAGTCGAGGACGACTGGGATGTCAATAGAATCGAGCCGGTTATTGCCGGAGGGTCCTATTCATCGGGATCTTGTGACCCTAACCGAATTGCAGGTCCCGACAACCTAGCAGTATTGGATGACGGTAGGGTTCTGGTGGCAGAGGACACCGGCAAACACGATAACAACATGTTGTGGCTGTGGGAACCTCCTGCGGAGCCTTCTGAATGGGATGGCGAGTTTGATGTGAAGTTCACGCGAATGATGCCAGCAGAAGTTCCGGACAGAGATAACGACTGGCTCGAGCTGACTAATACCGGAAACGAGCCTGTGAGTCTCGCGGGGTGGACAATAGAGCGAATCCGTTCGACCACTCCTTGGATTTCCACATTCAACGACATTGCCATCGATGCCGGGCAGTCATTGGTACTGACCGAAAACCCAGCAAATCTACTGGCTGACGGAGGAATCGCTGCTATGGATGGAAACATGGCTCTCAACAACATGCCTTGGTTGGTCGATTCGGGCAGTGCATTGCAACTCAAGTCGCCCGATGGTACGGTAGTCGATGCCATCGCCTATGGTGGCGGAATCGCGGAACTAGATGGTTGGCAGGGTGCGGCCGTTTCAGTCCCCGGGGACGGTACTCCTGGTCTCATACTGATGAGAGGCACGGGGTGTGGAGACTACCCCGACACTGATACAGGCGCTGATTGGGAGCAGCGATGGATCAGAATCGGGGCCTCGACATTCTGTGATGGAGGGCACTTCACGGCGGAGGAAGATTCGTCCGTATCGGCGTCCATAGGGCCAGATTCCGCCTTCAACGACCTGAAGCAGTGGATTGACGCTGCCCAGAGTTCAATCCATCTGCATGTCTACCAGTTCATGAGCCCTGATCTGACCCAAGCGCTCCTCGATTCGATTGCCAACGGAGTAGAGGTCACGCTGCTTCTCGAAGAAGGGATTCTCGATGGTAGCAGTACAATCAACAACCAGAGAGGCCATGCTCAAACACTGCACGATGCTGGTGCCACTGTACTTTGGATGGAGGACCCCACGCAAATCAGTTCACCATATGCATTCATCCACAGCAAGGTCGCAGTCAGGGACTCAGAGAGCGTATGGATTTCTTCGGGCAACTGGAAGGATACCAGCGTACCCCCCGATGGAATTGGCAACCGCGAATGGTCTGTGATACTGAACTCACAGGTAGCAGCAGAATTGGTCCTCTCAAGAATGGCATGGGATGAGAACGCTCAGCATCTGCACATCTCGCCTCATTCGTCTTGGCATGCCCCTACATTCGATTGGACCATGGATAGCCCTTGGCACGATGATGAAATCACTCCAATAGAATACCATTCAGGCCCATTCGATGCTCAACTCATGACTTGTCCCGATGATTGCGTGACGGGCATTGTTTCGATGATTGAATCCGCTGAGCAATCAATCGAACTGTCGGTGCAATATCTCGACTTGGATTGGTACTGGGGATTCGGAGACAACCCGATAATCGCTGCTTTGCATCAGGCTGCACATAGAGGGGTGAACATACGCTTGTTGCTGAACGGATTCTATGCCGAATGGGATGAGGAAATTCGCGATGCCATCAACATGTTCAACACAGATTGGAACGCGACTGAAGGCCTCAATGTTACGGCCCGACTTATGGCGTACTCCGACTCCATCGTGAAACTACACAACAAGGGCGTCATCATCGATGGTTCCAGCGTCCTAGTTGGAAGTATGAACTGGGGCTCGAGTGCGGCCTTGCGAAACAGGGAGATGGGTGTGTTGATTCATCACGAGGGGTTGGCCGCTGACTACTCTGCCTCCTTCGAAGAAGATTGGAACAGATTAGACCCCACAACAGATTCCGATGGAGACCTGTTACCGGACCAGTGGGAATTAGAATACGGGCTCAACCGGCATTCTGCTGCAGTTCTAGGAACTGCTCTGAGTGAGCAATCCCTCGATCCCGACGAGGATGGTCTCAACAACCTTGAGGAATATCAACTCGGGGGCGACCCGCTGTCCAATGACACCGATGGGGACTGCATTCCTGATGGCGAGGAGACGGCCTTCGCTGCCAGCGTCATGCGTCAACCGATATTCGCGATGAACTCAGGTGATGTCGATGAGAATGGTATTCCCGATGGAGAACAGGATCTCGATGAGGATGGTATTCCCGATGCAAGGCAGTATGGATGCGAGCAAGGCTCGACCGATGGCGAGGAGGCTGGCGGAGAAGAAGAGGGGGAAGAAGCTGAGGAAGAAGTTGAGGAAGAGGATGAAGACGGACTATTCAATTTCAGAGAAGATCCTCTTTCCAGGCCCGGTGCTTCATTCCTATTCTGGTTGATGGTGATCTCGACTGTGTGCCTAGCTGCCGCAGCAGCATCCATGTACATACAACCGAGGAGAAGTACTGACGAGATTCTGATCGATGACTCAGGATACCGATTTGATGATGCTGAATCAGACAAGGCAATCCTGAGTGGTACTAGCTTCGATGAGTCGGCAGAGGATGTACGTGCTCGTACCGAGGGCAGAGATGATGGTGCGCACGGGCAAATCAAGTTGGATGGATTTGGCTTCGACAATGAAACTAGGGATCAAGTTCAGTGGATGCTCGACCAAGGACGCACAATGGAAGAGATTCGATCTGAGTTGGGCGAGGAGGAGTGATGTCCGAGGACATCCACGTCCTCGTCGAGGGAGTGGTTGATGGCTCTATCTCGAACGAGATTCTAATATCATGGCTCAAACAGGTGCATAGTGAAGGCATCAGTAAATCCGAGACTATATCTCTGACTGAAGCCATGAGGGATTCCGGTGAGACTCTATCTTGGGATTCTGCAATCTCCAAACTGGTAGTCGATAAGCACTCAACCGGTGGAGTGGGTGACAAGGTGTCCTTGGTTCTCGCTCCTGCACTAGCAGCTTGCGGCCTCAAGGTTCCAATGATCTCAGGCCGGGGCCTTGGCCATACCGGAGGTACTCTAGACAAGCTAGAGAGTATTCCCGGATTCAGTGTGGAGTTGAACTCAGATCAGATCCACAAGCAAGTCAACGATATCGGCCTAGCGATGGTGGGCCAGACCGAACGGCTTGTCCCGGCTGATCGCAGGATGTATGCTCTCAGAGATGTCACCGGTACGATAGACTCGATTCCCCTCATCACCTCTTCGATAGTCTCCAAGAAGGCTGCTGAGGGGCTATCTGCCTTGGTTCTAGATGTCAAGTTCGGGCGGGCGGCATTTATGGTTGAGAAGTCGAAGGCTAGGGAATTGGCTGAATCCATGGTCGCAGCATCCCAAGGGATGGGAGTTGCGACCACTGCTCTGCTATCTTGCATGGATGCTCCGCTAGGCTGTGCCATCGGCAACTCGCTAGAGGTTCTGGAGAGCGTCGAGACCCTATGTGGCAACGGCCCGGCAGACCTAGAGGAACTAGTTTGCATACAGGGTGGACTCCTTCTCCACTCGACAGGACTGGCCGAAGACCGAGATGCTGGCGCTTTGATGATTCACGATTCTCTGCATGACGGTTCAGCATTGGAGCGTTTTACGATGATGGTTGATGCCCAAGGCGGCAATTCTTCGATTCTTTCTAGCGATTCCTCATTGATGGTCGGCCTGGGCCTAATAGATTCCAACCTCAACGCAACTAGCCTATGCGTGGCAAAAGGCGGCTGGGTGTGCGAAATAGATGCACTGTCGATTGCACTAGCATGCCAAGTTATGGGTGCCGGTAGGATGGAGCTCGGCGACCCTATAGATCGCGCTGTGGGTGCGATTCTAGAGGTCCAGGTCGGAGACAGAATCGAGAGTGGTGAGCCTTGGATTACCTTGTATCACAGAGACGAGATTGAAAGGTCTACTTTGGAGGGTCTCATCGGTGCGATTGTCCTTTCGGACGATGAATTCGAGGCTCCAAGTAAGATCCACGAGGTGATTGTTTGAGGCTTGCGCACATAGACCGCATGAGGGCAATAGCAGTACTTTGCATGGTAGAGGTCCACACGGCGGCGATCATCCCCCCTAGGGGCATGACTGTCGGTGACCCTGCTGCATTCGTGGCGGCAGCATTCGGGGGTATGGCTGCCCCTATGTTTGTGATCATATCTGGCTGGGGCATCCACATGAGTGCGACTCGTAGAGTTGCTAGAGGGCAAATGGAGATCTCAGACTGGATGTCTTGGCTGATACCAAGAGTCGTACTGCTGACCTTGTGCCAACTACTGGTCAATGTCCTACTCAATGTCGAGAGAGGAGGGCGTTTCGAGTGGCACACTCCCGGAATTCTGACCCTGCTCGCAGTCGCAGCCCTCCTAGCCCCCGTGCTAGTGAGGCTCGGAATGCAAGTCAGAATCTTCCTGATGCTAGTAATTATAGTGTCCCCTCTAATTCTGGGCGATGCTACCGGCCTCGACTGGTCATGGTGGCAGAGGGTTGACTCCGAAGGATTATCCGAATGGATGGCCAGACTACTTTGGAATGGAACCTATCCTGCTGTACCTTGGTTGTTCTTCGTTCTTCTAGGGTCTCTCATCTTTGACCTATCAGAGAATCCGGGAATGCGAGAACGTAACATCGCCATGGGTCTCGCAGCCACTACAGTCACCATTGTGATTGCTGTAATGGACGATATTCCTTGGGCATTAACTGAGGGCGATGCAGTGCTGACCTTCTTCCCTGCCAGTCCAGCATTTCTTGTGGTCTCAGGCACATTCGCTCTGCTAGCGCATAGGATTCTAGAAGGAAGCGAGGGGAGTGGTGGAGAGCCATGGAAGGGAGATGGTCTGGCCTTCCTCGAGCCCCTGGGTAAGATTACCTTGACTGTCTATGTCGCTCATTTCGCAGTACTGGGAGTCGCTGCCTCAATGATGCAAGGTGAGCCCAGGCTGGAACTGATTCCGGCGTTCGCTGCCACTATATGTCACACGCTGATATGGATACCTTTGGCGATTTGGCACCAGAAGAACGTCCCGGAGATGTCTCTGGAGTCGCTTCTAAGGAGAATTAGCTAGGCGTCACCGATATGGGGCCGAACCAGACCTCGCCTTCTTCGTTGGACGCCTTGATGCGAATGTAGTGAGTTCCGCCATCTCCTGTGAACGTAATCTCGACTGTTCCCGGGCCTACATGTGGTGTGCCGACGCTTACGCTATTTGGCCAGAGTTGAGAATTGTTGCCCATGTCAGTCTGGCCATAGTATACTGTCAAAGTAGTGTTAGTACCGTTGTCGTAGACATCCCAGATTACATCAGCAGTACTGCTAGTCACATTGGCCGAACTGAGGTTGCGCAGGATGGCTTCGTAGGCGTAGTACTCTTCGCGTAACGGGTCGTCTACCCAGATTGGAAGGTGCTCCAGAGCATCAAAGGTTGCTTGGGTGAGCGGGAAGCCCCACGCAGCATGATAGGGGGCGAGGTTGTATCCGGTAGCGTTTGAGAGATGTAGAACCCATGCGTTGAACTCCTGATCTCCATTGGTAGGGACTTCTGCTGAAGGAAGAGTGTAGTAGACACTGAGAGCCTCGGTAATAGGGCCCCAGCCCCACTCCTCCTTGATGATTAAATAAGTGTCGAGGGCTATCCATACGGACCAATTGGCGATGTTGGATCCATCGTCAAAGTAGCTGCTCATGCGTGAAGCCCTCTGAACAGGATCAACTGCTCCGTGGCCCTCTACTCCGACGAGATCCTCCATCAGATAGACGCTGGCGAAGTTGCATCCAGTCTCTGTGGTTCCGGGCAATGTGGACGGCATCCACTGGTGGTTGTGCCCCAACTCATGGAACATTCCCCAATCGCCGTTCTCAGACATGTAGGAGACATTGACCACTCCGGCGACGCTCAGGTCGTGGGCCATGAAGGGGTAGCCAGAGTGCATCCACCCGGCTGAAATCTGCGCGTCGAAGACAGCCCTCTCAACCCTGGGCCAAGGTAGGTAGCCGTAGAGCTCGTGCTCCATTCCTAGCGCTTGATCCCACCAATCCATCAGGTCCTGCGGGTTGTCTAGGCCCCTAATCTCGTGGCTGGGGACTGTCAGGATGAACTCGTCACTGCCAATTTCTGCCCAAGGCGCCGGATCGTGACGGTATTGCTGCAACCATTGGAAGACGTCGGTCTCGCCGTGGATGTAAGTTGGAGCCTTTACTGCGTTTGAGATGGTGACTTGGAAGTTGCCCAATATGGAGCCAGGGGAGATTGCAATGTAAATCGGGCCGCCGAAGGCGTTGCCTACTTGCATGGACTGTTGGTCAACGTACCACCATCTGGTTATCTGGGGGTGACGGTGCAGTTGGCTCTTGGACCACAGGCTGTCGCTGTGGGCCCCTACTAGGACATAGGTGCCTGAGTCTACTATCTCGGAAGGTAGTGTGACCGTAACGACCTCTCCGGGTGCGGCGTATAGGCCGGTGGTCATCCTTACGTGAGCTCTAGCACTTGCATACCCAAAGTTACTAGGGAGGCCACTCTGGTTGCCGTCGATAGTTACTGTGCGTGAGATTCTGGTCGCATTGGCCGGTACCTCTCCGGGGAACTCGACATGACTAGGGTGTGCAGGTAACTCGTTGGCTGCGAGGCCCTGTGTGAGGGCGGCCTCGACCCTTAGAAGTGTGTCAGCCACCGGGTCTTCCCCCATATTGTGGCCAACATTCTGCCACAGAGTGCCATAATCGATAACCGTCCAACCTGTGGCGTTCACGGTCTCACGGAGAGGGGACCAAAATCCATGGAAGTCCAAGGCTACTACACCAGTGCATACAGACAGGGTAGCATCGGCTACAGATGCGTCATCCGTAGAGAGAGTCTGGTTGTCGATTCTGTCGGCCCTGATTGCCTCTATAGCAGCATGGGGGCGTGAGAGTTCGTGCGGCATGTTGGACAGGTCGACGTCGTTGTAGCCCCATGCATGAGAGACGAATAGACCGGTGGTCTTGGCAATCTTGTTGCCAGGGTAGTTGTGTGCGACATCAGAGTTGGAGTAAGACCAGTACCATGCGTGACCTCCCATGATAAGTCCTCCACCCTCCGATACGAAGTCGACCAAATTCTGATTGTCCTGGTCGTCGTGACCGTTCCAGAACTCATCCAAAAGGCAATCCAAGCCAGATAGGTCTGATGGAGTAACTGAGAGATGGACTGTGTGTCCTTCGGCCTGTAACTCGTCCTCAAAGTCATCGAATCCTGCACCATATGCTAGCCCGACGTCTGCGTTGTCACCGCAGACCCATTCAACTGCTCGCAACGAGAACTCAGTCTCTGCCTCTCCAGCCCCATCTACCCAGCTCTCGTGGCCGTAACCGAGCATCTTGCCGCGCCCTACGTGACTGGCCGAGATTACCGGGATGGTTGAACCGTAGCCCTCCTGAGTGAAGCCTATCGGGAAGGCCCACTCGCCGATTGGTAGTATCGGAGAGGGCCACCCTCCCCAATTGGTCTCCCCCATGCCTCGCAGCAAATCCGATTGATCCGCTCGCAGGTCGTGAACCGCAATCCACAGCATTAGGCCGACCGAACCCCCAGTATTGTTGGCCCAGATAGTGTACTGTCTCCAATCGGCTCTCTCGATCGGCGTCCCCGAGATATCTCCGGCCTGCAGGATTAGTCCGGCAGGTAGATCGGGGTGGACTTCCCATGTGTCAATCTGAGGGCCGTCGTTGGTGACCGGGATGTACACACTCTGGTTGGAGCGTAATGCGAACTGGTCACTTGGCCACCAGATTTGGTCAGGCGGTAGGCTGGTGATTCTGAACTGCAGCGTGGTGGAAGCGAAGCCCCCGGAGTTGTTTGCCCAGACCGTGTGAGAAGACCAAGTCTGCAGCAGGGTGGCAATACCACTGATTTCCCCAGTGTAGATGTCTATCTGGAAACCCGTCGGCAGTGGAGGATGTATCTCCCACGTGTCAGGAGTTCCTCCCTGCCATGTCGGGTCGACCTGCCCGATGTCCTCACCTTGTCTCAGATTGAAGATGTAGGGGTCGTACCTCAGATTCTCAACCGCTAGGTCTCTGACATCAATCAGAATCGTAGTTGAGACCGAACCTCCGGAGTTTTGGGCCGTGATGATGTACTCTCTGAGGGGGTGAACGGTTTCAGGAGTGCCTCGCAGCGAGCCGTCCGTTTGGTGAAGTAGAATCCCTGAAGGCAGTGGTGGTTCAATCGACCAATGAGTAGCCTGACCTCCTTCATAGGACGGAATTAACTGCTCATATTCGCCTATAGTCCAGTAGAAAGGGTGTCCTGGATAAGAAAGCGAGTGTGGCTCTTCATGTAGAGTCACTATACGAAGGGCCGTATTGACGGAGCCACCAGTATTGAATGCGGTAATGGTGTGATTGGAGTGCCCCAGTGTCCTTGCCATTCCAGATATGGAACCATCCTCAAGAAGTTCTAGATCTCCAGGCAGTGGCGGTTCTACTGACCAAGTGTGCACTGAACCGCCGATTACCAACGGAGGGTCGATGTCGCAATACGAATCTAAGGTACACGCCAGGGTATCACTGAGATATTGGATAGACTCTGGCGCTGGAGCCTGCACTACTATGTCCAGAGTTGTGGCAGCGGAACCCATCGCGTTAGTGGCGATGATAGTGTGACGGATTGATTCGACCTCCTCAAGCGGAGTTCCTGAGATTACTCCTGATTGGTCCATGTCTAAACCGTCGGGAAGACGGGGGTTGACGAACCAGTTCTGAGGACCGTCCCCTAGGAATGAGGGCGTGAGTGCCTGCATTTCGATACCTACGGCCAGAGTAATCGAATCCTCACCATAGGAGAGTTGTGTAGGAGGTTGCATCAGCCTGCACGAGTTGCCTGTGAACACTTGCTGGGCCGTGCAGTCCTCCTCGGTGATTACATCGACGAAACAATCCGGGTGAGATGGCTGTGTCTGGCAATTGGCCTCTTCAGGTTCCTCTTCTTCGTTTCCGAATAGCCCCAAGCAACCCGAACTGAGCATCAGCATGCATAGCATGAGTGCCGTCGTGCTATGCCGGCGCATGGGGTCGCGAGTGCGTGCCGGAGAATAAGCCTGAGGCTGAACCGGCTAGAGTCCGGGATAGGCCGGGCCAGGCTCGAAACAGTAACCGACTTCGAGGAATTCAGACTTGAATTCACGGACATCCTGCTTGACCTTCGCTGGGTCAACGCCGGCAAGAAGTGTCCTAGCGAAGAAGCGAGCGACGTCCTGCATCTCATCCACCCCCATTCCCAGTCTCGTGAGTTCTGGGACTCCCAGCCTCAGTCCGCTTGGCGCCATCGCCTTAGTGTCTCCTGGTAGCATGTTCATGTTGGTTATGATGCCTGCATCCTCTAGTAATGCGGCAGCATCCCTGCCTGCTCCTGAATCAGGCTCGCCATGGCGAGTCACAACTTGATGGCTGGCAGTGTAATCTCTCTCCTCGGCCATGACCTCGAATCCTTCTGCTGCCAATGCGGCCCCCAGTGCCTTGGCGTTATCCACAATATCTCTGGCATAATCTGCCCCGAACTCCTCAAACTCTGATAGAGCCACAGCCTTCCCGGCGACATGGTGCAAATGGTACGTAGAGCACACCCCAGGGAACACTGAACTGTTCAAACGACGCATGAACTTGGAGTCATCCGAGTCGGAAAGTAGGAAGCCCCCCTGGGGTCCAGGGAAGGTCTTGTGGCTGCTGCCCGTCATAAGATCTGCACCCTCTCTCAATGGATCCTGGAACTGCCCTCCAGCAATCAGACCCAGAACATGGGCTGCATCGTACATCACTCTGGCACCGACCTCGTGTGCTGCATCTGCAAGCTCACGCAGCGGCGTTGGAAAGAGGAATACTGATTGACCAAATAGGGCTAGACTAGGTTCGGTCTCACGGATTAGGGCTGCTGCAGCATCGATATCTGGCTCCATCCGACTCTCAATCCATGGATATGTGATGAGATTCAGGCCTCTTACTCCAACAGCACCCATACGAGCGTGAGAGATGTGTCCACCATCAGCAGTTGAGACTGCAGTGATTGTATCTCCTGGATTGGCTAGAGCCTTGAGTCCAGCCATATTAGATACAGTTCCTGAAGTGGACTGAATATTGGCGAAACTGCAGTCGAATACTCGCTTTGCCGATGCGATTCCAATCTCCTCGATACTGTCGAAATCCTCGCAACCCTGGTAGTACCTCTTGCCCGGGAGTCCCTCGGCATACCTGCCATGCAAGTCCGAATCGCAGGCCTTGCGAACTAGAGGGCTGAGGATATTCTCACTTGCAATCATCGGCAAGCTGTCACGGTAGTGTCTGCCTGAGTCATCCACTGCCTCCAATATCCTCGCTGCAGATTCGCGGGCGCTCATGCTCCTGCATCGAGAGTAGGTCAAAGAGGTTAGCGGAAGGATTCCTGAATACTCTAGATGTGACTCACAGAGGGAGAGTATTTTGAATCGAGTCGGACATGGTGAGCCATGAGCCGCCGCGCTACCTATGCAACTATCCTGACTGCACTGCTTCTGCTAATGACCCCATACACAGTATTAGCCACTGATTCTGATGGCGATGGAACTGATGATGCTGATGATGATTATCCTGACAACCCATGTGCTGACACAGATACAGATGGCGATGGTTTGCCAGATACAGTGGTGAGTGGTTGCACTTACCAATCAGTCGTGGCTTACACCTCGTTCGAGGATCCTTTCACCATCTCCAGTGTGAAGTACACCGATAACGGAAGTGCATCTGTCAGTAGATACCTTTGGAACAACCCAAACGAGCCTCACATAGCTCACAATCAGACCACAGGATCTGAGATGGGCTTCACTCTCTATTACACATCCACAGGTGGAGTGGGGCTAACAGATGGAGACTACTTTGGTACTGTGAATTATACTGGGACCGTGGGTAACTTCACTGATGGTAACAAAGGATACCAGATGTCAGACGTGGACGGGATAACCACCCTCGCCCTTGACAGTGTGACGGCTGAATCAATGAGTTTCGACTTCTTCCTACAAGACACGGGATACGAGACCTCCAACCCGGTAGATTACCTAGTCATCAGGTTCGTTGGAGCAAACAGCGACATCGAGATAATCAACACAACTGGGTTCGACATCGACACCGACAACTCCTCGTGGCTAGGCACTTGGACCACCATGACTGTGATGATTGGTTCTGCTGGAAACGGACACCTAGAGGTCGAGTTCTCCTCAAATGCTGGAACTGAAGCCCTCTATCTCGATAACATAGAGTTCACTTCTACAGTTTCGATGATGGCAGACGGCGACGATGATAATGATGGATGGGATGACACTGATGAGATAGATTGTGGTACTGACCCATTGGATGCTAACGATGTACCTGCAGATGCGGATGGCAACGGAATCTGCGATGCCCTAGAAGGCGATGACTTCGATGGGGACGGAATCTCAAACGAAAACGACCCTGACGATGATAATGATGGATGGGATGACACTGATGAGACCTCATGTAACACCAATCCGCTGAACGGGGACTCGACTCCAACTGACACGGATGGTGATGGAATCTGCGACTATCTTGACTCCGACGATGATGGAGATGGAGTAGAGGATGGCAATGATTGTGATCCTCTTGACCCTAACGAAACCACTGACAACGATTTGGATGGAATCTGTGATGGAGCGGATGAAGATGATGACAATGATGGCGTTTTGGATGGCGATGATGCATTTCCTAACGACCCTTCAGAATGGTCTGATGCCGATGGGGACGGTAAGGGAGACAATGTCGATGATGATGATGACAACGACGGAGTCTCAGATCTAATGGAGGAGAGATGCTTCTCTGACCCTCTAGATGCAAATTCACTCCCGACTGATACTGACGGAGATGGCGACTGCGACCCAATTGACTACGATGATGATGATGACGGGTACACCGATCAGGTAGAAGGGTGGTGCGGTTCCGACCCGCTAGACGTCAATTCTGTTCCAGTTGACTCTGACGGCGATGGAGAGTGTGACACTATGGATAATGATGGCGACAATGACGGAGTCAATGATGACGAGGATGCATTCCCAGATGATTCTACTGAGTGGATTGACACAGACATGGACGGCTTGGGAGATAACGCTGACAATGATGACGACGGAGATGGTTGGCTGGATGTTGACGAGGACTCCTGTGGTAGTGACTCGATGGATTCAGGTTCTGTTCCTGCAGACTTAGACAGTGATGGCGAATGCGACGGGGAGGATTTCGACATAGATGGCGATGGAGTCATGAACCCTGACGATGACTTCCCGAATGATTCCAGCGAGTGGATTGACACAGACATGGACGGGATTGGCGACAACACAGATGAGGATATTGATGGCGATGGGTGGACCAATGCTGCGGAGGATGACTGCGGCGGTGATTCAGGTAATGCTGTTGTGACGCCAATGGACTCCGATAACGACGGTATCTGCGACCTATTGGACCCGGATGATGATGGGGATGGAGTTGCCGATGGTGACGATGCATTCCCGCTCGACGGTTCAGAGTGGGACGATACTGATGGAGATGGTACTGGAGACAATGCCGACGAGGACGATGATGGCGATCAGTTCTCTGACTCCTTCGAGGATGACTGTAACAGCGACCCTCTAGATGCGAACTCGTTCCCCGGAGACATAGATGGTGACGATATCTGCGATGAGATGGATCCTGATGACACGGATGGGCCGAATTACATAGATCCCAATGAGGACAATGGAACTCCTGGATTTGGATTAGTCTCTGCTTTGGCGGTACTAGTTCTAGCGGCTTTCGCACGTAGAGATTGAGTGGCGCCGACAGCAGGACTCGAACCTGCGACCTGCGGATTAACAGTCCGCCGCTCCACCAACTAAGCTATGTCGGCCCGACTCGCGGCTGGCTACACCCTTCATCAAAGAATCGGATTACTCCCATTCAATTGTACCAGGTGGTTTGTGGGTGATATCGTACACTACACGGTTGACCTGCCCCTTCAATGAGTTGGTAATCTCAGTGCTGATTGCAGCTAGAACCTCATGAGGAATCTGAGAGTATCTGGCACTCATTCCATCAAGGCTTGTAACCGCTCTGACAACCACTGTCTCACCATGGACACGCACATCACCGTGAACACCCACACTACGGACTGGGAGTAGGGCTGCGAAGTACTGCCAAGGCAAATCACAATCGCCGCGCTCGGCAGCGGCCTCGAGATGGGTCTCAACGATGTGGCAAGCCTGTCTACAGGCGTCGACTCTGTCGGGTGTGATATCACCTAGGACCCTGACCGCTAAGCCCGGACCTGGAAACGGTTGGCGCTCGCTGGAAGGAATTTTCAACTCCCTTGCGATAGCTCTTACTTCGTCCTTGTAGAACTCTCGTAGAGGTTCGACAATCTCAAGTTCGACATCATCAGGGAGACCACCAACGTTGTGATGGGACTTGATGACATCTCTCTCACCTCCTCCTGACTCAATCCAATCAGGAGCGATGGTTCCCTGTACCAGGAACTTCGCTCCACAACCTTCCTGTTCTTCCTCAAAGACCCGGATGAACTGCTCGCCGATGACCTTGCGCTTCTCCTCCGGATCGGTAACTCCGGCGAGATGGTTGAAGAATCTCTCAGATGCATCTACGACCTTCAGATCAATTCCCAAGTCGGCGAACATCCCTGAAACCTCTTCCGACTCGTTCAGTCTCATCAGGCCTGTGTCAACATAGACGCAATGCAGCATGCTGCCCACAGCACGGTGTGCGAGTAACGCGGCTACCGTGCTGTCGATACCTCCTGAACAAGCGATTATTGCAGTATCATCAATCTGCGACTGCAGGGCCTCTACTGCCTCGTCTACGAGGAACTGGGTCTGCACGGGCTCACTCCCTTAGGGACTCATCATCTGCGATTACCTGATTGGTACGTGCTATACGCCAATCTGAGAATGTGGAGGCGAGGCCGGAATCGGAAAGGGATAGTATCTGTACTGCGAGTACTGCAGCATTGTCTCCCCTATCAACTCCAACAGTTGCCACAGGCATACCCGGAGGCATCTGAACAATAGACAGTAGGCTGTCGTAGGGGACCTTGCCGCCAACAGGGACACCGATTACTGGAAGAGTAGTCATTGCAGCTACGACCCCTGGAAGGGCAGCTGCCATCCCTGCCATGCAGATGAAGGCCTTGCATCCGTCCCCCATGGCGGCTGAGACAATCTGCTCGAGATACTTTGGTGCCCTATGAGCGGAGGCAACCCTGACCTCGTGAGATACGCCGAACTCGGTTAGTACACCTGTGCACTTGTTGGCTATTGGAAGGTCGGACTTGGAACCCAGCAGAATGCAGATGTCCATGACTCAGCGGGCAGTAGTCGGTTCAAATGCCTACCGTCCGAATTGTCTCACGAAGGGAGCAGCCTCGAAGGCCAATCTAGTCCTGTGATGATTACTGGCGGCACTTGTAGAGCCACGCGTGCGAAATCGTCTGCGAACGGGTCGTGAACGAATCCAGATGGTCCGATTAAGGCAATTGCCACGAATCTATCATCTCCTCTGCTGACACCTGAAAGCGTGATTTGTCCAGAATTCACATTGAGCTTCGCAATAGGGCCACTGGTCCAGTAATCAGAGATGATGTTCCAGCCATCACTCAGTGCTTCCGAGGTCTTCCAATCTGACGAATCAACTGGCAGCAGCCATCTACCTGAGGGAATAATAGCGACGTCTCTGATCATAAAATAGGTGTTGAACCATGCGAGCCAGAATATGGCGTATGATACCCATCCAAAGGCCGGGTCAATCAATACATGCAGACCGAATACTGCGCAAGCTAGTACGAAAGTGACCCAATCGAATGGCAGAGTATGGATGGATCCTACATGGGTAGGCTGGGTTGACCGAAATAAGTACAGTGGCACTAGGATTAGCAGCCAAGACAGAGCGAAGAATGCAGCAGCAGCAATCTGGTCGTCTACTGGCGTCCTATCTGGAAGAGCGAGTGGGATGGCAGTGACGACTAGGAAGAAGGGTGACCATGCCATTGGCAGTAGTAATCTCGGCGCGACTGGTCTCAGCATCTGGCGACGCCAACCCTTCGCTGAGTTGCTGGATGGAGTGGGCCAGGGCTCCGGGAGGCCTGAATTGCCCTCGTCCGAGATTGATTTCTTTCTCGGACCTCTCCAGTCCGGATTCCCGGACAGCCAGAGATGATCTTGGCCCGCCTCCATGGACTGCGGGTGGGCCTGCTGGTCTTGTTTCTTCGCTACTCTGAGCCAGGATGCCGTAGGATGAGGTTGCGTGCTGCCAAGACCTCATCTACTCTCCTAACATCGGTATTGTGTGGAGCGTTTGCCACAACTTCTGGATCCTCTGCTAGAATGGTTAGGAAATCAACCGCGAATTTGTCGAGAACATCGCGGCTCTCGGTCTCTGTGGGTTCTATCATCAGGCATTCTGGGACAATCATAGGGAAGTATAGAGTAGGAGACATGTAACCATAATCTAGGAGTCTCTTTGCTACGTCTTTCCCAGTGATTCCTGTTGTATCCTTGAGTGGTTGCATAGAGAGGGTGAATTCGTGCTTAACGACTTCAGATGGGGCTCCGTCTGCTGGCATCGCAGGGATTTCTGCAAGCGTGTCTGAGTCTGGATTCATGATTCTATACCGCAGATAATTCGCATTCAGCACCGCATGCTCACTCATCAACTCCAACTCACGCCCATATCTACGGTAGAATGCCCAAGCACGTACTACTGCTCCTGCATTCCCATGCCATTGCTGTACCTTGCCAATACTCTTCTTAGGTGTGCTCCAGAAGTATCTGTAGCCGTCACCAGTAGTTCCTCCGTCTTCGGCCTCTTCACGGTCCACTAGGGGTGAAGGCAGGTAGTCTGCAAGATGTGCCTTGACACCAATTGGGCCGCTTCCTGGGCCGCCTCCACCGTGTGGTTGACTGAAGGTCTTGTGTAGATTGTAGTGCACGGCATCGAATCCCATTATTCCTGGGTCAGTCTTGCCCAGAATCGCATTGAAGTTGGCCCCGTCATAGTACATCTGGCCTCCTGCAGTGTGGACTATGTCTGCTGCCTCAGCAATCTCGGGCTCGAAGATTCCGAGTGTGCTTGGGTTGGTAATCATCATTGCAGCTGTGTCTTCCCCGACTGCCGCTCTAAGGGCGTCTAAGTCGATGCGTCCGTCTTCTCCGCTGGGAATCTCGATAATATCATAGCCACACATAGCAGCAGATGCCGGATTGGTGCCATGTGCAGAATCGGGGACGATAACCTTGTTACGGTGCCCCTCACCATTGGTGCGATGATACTCTTGAATGCACCTTATCGCAGTGAATTCGCCCTGTGCACCAGCAACCGGCTGCAATGTGACTTGGTCCATGCCAGCACATATCTCAAGCATATCTTGCATCTCGTAGAAGATTGACAGCAATCCTTGGATTTGGTGCTCGGGCTGTAGAGGGTGGATTCTGTCGATTCCAGGTAGCTGAACAATCCTCTCATTGAGTCTAGGATTGTGCTTCATCGTGCAAGAGCCCAGAGGATAGAATCCGGAATCAATGCCGAAGTTCCTCTGTGAGAGCCAAGTGTAGTGCCGGACCAGTTCGGGCTCACTGGCTCTCGGCCATTCGGGAAGACTCGTCCGTCTCAGTGAATCCGGGATGGTCTCGAGTGCCTCCTCCATCATCGGCTCGGGTTGGGACCAACCCGATCCTGCAGCTCCGTTGAACTCGAAGACGTCACTCAAGCACTCACCCCCTCAACCCAAGATGACAATGCGGAGACTAATGCGTCAATGTCTGACTGACTTGTGCGCTCATCACAACCAATCAGAAGACAGTTGGACATAGAATCCCACCACTCCCCCATGGCTAGACCACCGAGTACGCCTGCCCGGTCCATATGCGCGACAGCATCGCCCGCATCCCCGGGCAATTTTACTGCGAACTCTCTGAAGTTCGGAGTGTCAGGGTCGACCAATTCGACGCCCGGAATCGCGCAAACTGCTCGCTTGGCCTCTTCGGTGGCTGCAGCTACTCGAAGTGCCAGCCTCTCCAGCCCTTCGGGGCCGAGCAGGGCCATATGCATGGCACCCATCAAAGCGATGAGTGTCTCATTAGAGCAGATGTTGGATGTGGCGCGGTGACGTCGAATGTGTTGCTCACGTGTCGAGAGTGTTAGTGTGAATGCATCTAGGCCATCCTCGTCGATTGTCTTTCCAACAATTCTTCCTGGCATTAGACGGAGGTATTCCTTCTGACAAGCGAATAGGCCGTATATTGGGCCTCCAGCGGTTGGCCCAATTCCGAACGGCTGGCCCTCTCCAACAACGATATCGGCGCCGTAATTCCCTGGTGCCTCTACTATGCCGAGAGAAACTGCGTCCACTCCGACAATAAGGGCAGTTTTGTCGCCAATTATCTGCTTCAACTGTGCGACTCCCTCATCTAACTCTCCGAATGCATTAGGCTGCTCTACATACACAGCACAGGCCCCTGCAGCGGCGGCGGCGGCTTCGAGATTTATTCTTCCATCCACTCCATGCTCTAGGGTACGTAGTTCAATGCCTCCTCCCTGTGAGTAATTCTCGATGACTGAGAGTCTGTGTGGAGGGATGAGTTGAGAGACGTAGACAACTCCTTTCTGAGTAGCCTTGCGACTCTTGACTCTCGTCGCACACGTGATGGCCTCAGCTGCAGCAGTACTCGCATCATACATCGAGACGTTTGATACAGGCAATCCTACCAATTCCGAGACCATGGTCTGGAACTCCCACATCGCTTGCAGCATTCCTTGACTGACTTCAGGCTGATAGGGAGTGTAAGAGGTTAGGAACTCTCCGCGAGTGGCAAGCATTGGAACCATGGTTGGAACAAAATTTCGGGCCAGTCCAGCAGCGAGGAATGATGGTCGCGAGTCTAGGTCGACATTTACTCCTAACAAGTGCTGTGCATCGGCCCATATTTCCTCTTCTGATTGTGGTCCGCGTAGAGGAAGTGCATCGAATCTGCGGATATCCTCGGGTATATCCGAGAACAAGTCATCCATAGATTTCAGCCCAATCGCTTCGAGCATCTCGTGCTCACGGCCGAGATTTGGTAACTGGTCCATTTCTCCACATCCTGCCTCTCGGCGCCCCGAGCAGCATCGCGTCGCCCTTCAATGTTCGTTGTGAGAGTTTTCACAGACTGCGACATACACTTATTTGCTCATTCGAACTGGTAGGTGTAGCATGAAGGTCGCAATCACGTCTGCGGATTCGTTTGTGGCGCCCTATCTCGAAGAGATGCTGGGCGACTCGGGCATCCTTGTACCTGAGGATGCACTCGCCGACCCCATGGCCCTCGACGCCTTGCTTACTCCTTGCAGCGCCCTGATTCACATTAACTCCCGACCAGTTGACACTAGTGTAGATCGAATGGACAGAGGGGCCTACATATCGATGCGCGAGTCTTCCAGACCGATACTAGATGCTGTTGATAGACACGGGGGACTGCACCTTGTGATTCTCGGAACTCTCAGAGTCCACCCTCAATGGGATCCAGGTGAACCCTACTACGGAGATGATTCTACGCTAGCCCCTCGCGATACTGCTGCGGAAGGTCAGCTCTGGATGGAGGAAAATGCTCTTGAGAGAGCCGAGGCCGAGCGCCCGGTGAGTATCGTCAGGGCATCCAATGTTCAGGGAGTCCCTCTGGACGGACCTCCGGGCAACGGACTGTTACACAGATGGGCTGAGGAATGTCAGATTGGTTGGATAAACATCCCTGGGGACGGTTCAAACATCAAGGATTTCGTTCACGTCCAAGACCTAGTCAGGGTCGTCGATGCTGTGCTCGCGAACCCCCCTCCAACCAGAGATAGTATCGCTGTTGGCTCGGGCAAGGGCATTAGCATGGAGGAGTTGGCTGGAATCTACAATTCTCGCACCGGGTGCGATACTGAGTTTGGACAGAGTGATTCGGGAGAGGTGTTCGGAATGGTGGATGCATGGGCACTTCAGGAGAGATTCGGATTCAAGCCCGAAATCAGTCTTGAAGAGATGATCGAAGAGGCCTTTGAGGCCGCCGGTCACTGAGCATACACAATCAGCCTCTTGCGAATTCCGTTCCAGCCTGAGATACTAGCAGAAATTGAAGAATTCCTGCCCTTGGACAATAATCCACTATCAGCCCCAGATTGGAGTCTTACTTCTACTTCGCCAACTTCTGGGACCTCTCCAATAACTGTCATGCCTCCTCTGTAGGCATCATCTATTCCAATACCGAATGTACGCTCTGGATCTGAAGTCACTTTAATTTCGAAGTCGAAGGACTTGCCCTCGACTGAATCAGCGAGTTTGCGCTGATCAGAGAGCATCCTCGCTTCGCCAAAGGCAGAAGCGATAGCGGACAGGCTGGATAACTCGTGAGATGATTCCTCCATTTGAAGTGAGGTTTTAGGTACTTGGGATGCAGTTTCTGAGCGAGTCGGGGGCGGTGTGGATGACGAACGTGTCCTTGAAGCTACAGTAACTCGATCAGGGACTGAGACTCTATCGCCTGCATAGACCTTAGTAGTTCTGTACCAATCATCTGGGTCCTCATACTCAGGAATCTCAACTTCTGTATCGACCTCAACTTGATCGGGGATTTCGACCTCGGTTTCGACCTCGACTCGGTCCGGGACATCGACGTGGTGCTCTTCGTGCCAATCGTCGTGACTTGGATACTCGGTTTCAGATGCTGCACTTTCTACGGGCTCGGGAGTTTCTTGCATTCTGGACGCGGCAGCGACCCCGGCAACAGTGCCTGCAACCGCGGCTCCGGCGGCAATAGTTGCGCTTCGCTCGGCCAAACGGGCCGTTACTTCCGCTTGCATCCTGTCTGCATTGGCCTTCCAAAGTGATTGGGCCGGAGATCTAAGGAAAAAGGGTAGATTATCGATCTGAGTTTTGGCCTCGGCATCGGCCGTTGCCCTAGCCTCCTCAACTGTGATTCTACCCTCTAGGACGTCCCTCTCAAAAGCGGCGACTTTAGACAGCATGCTCTCAGAGAAATTGTCGAATTCGTTCGAACCTCCATCTTCAATCTCGAAATCCTCTCTGTGGTGTAAGGTGAATCCTCCATCGGAGAAGACGCGTATGCTCCATTGGCCTGCTGATTGCGCAGGGAATGATGCGTTGTTCACATCAATATCACGTAGCCAGTGCCATCTCTGATGTTGATCTCCATGCTCATGGTCACCCGCACCTGCTGGATAGATGCCAACCCAAGCATCAT
>MDTE01099108.1_pt1 | contig 30051 bp, 28 predicted proteins | sample 811231 | NCBI WGS metagenome assembly MDTE01 (sample SAMN05326651, study PRJNA326480) | marine metagenome | isolation source: seawater | place: Indian Ocean: Red Sea | collected 2010 | reverse complement strand
TGGGTGGTAGTTCCGGTCCAAACATGCTCCTTTGGTCGGACTTGTGTCAACCCATACAAAGCCACGGATAACACAGAAAAACCTGCAGGCCGAATCGCTTTACCCGGAGTTGGTAATACGACAGGACTGCGCACAGCCCCATGGTTGTGCCCTTTCCGTGCATTCCCTGTTTATCAAAATAAAAACGGCCGCGTCTGGGGATGGACGAGACCGTTTCAGGGGCACTTACCTCACTAGGGAGGAAGGTTAGTCGGCAATGCGACCGAGATGTAAACCTCAGGCGGCGAGCATCTGGTCGATTTCCTGATGAACCCTGATATCGCGGACCACATCTACGAGGTGTTTAAAGGCGGCTGCGCCACCTTCGAGGAGGAGGCGACGAAGCGCTGCCATCTCATCCTCGTCATAGTCTCCCGTGGAGGTGATCTCCTCGAGGTAACCCGTGCGGACGTCCTCATGCAGTTCCGCGATCGAAGCCAGCATGTCGAAGAACTTGTAACAGCGCTCGTCATCGAGGCACCGCTGTGCCGCGGCGAGCAGCTTGGTTTTAGATTTGAGATCGGTGCGAAAGCGGCCGGCGAGTGCCTGACCAACAGCATTATGGCGTGTGTCCATCCATACCTCCTGTAAAGACCGGGATTGGTTCCGGCTTACAGGATAGCAATCGTTGGACCACACCCCATTGGATCCAGAAAGCGCTGTTTTTCAGGCGTTTACTGTCTACCGTCCCCATTCGGACGGTTGCAGATTCTTCCTCCTCGGGCAATTCCTGCCTATGTATATCGACTTCGATCCGAATACAGCAGCCGATATCCCAGATAAACAAGCACCAGCGGAACGGCGATCTTCAACAAGAAGACCAGAATCCCGATGGCCGTCCCGATCAGGGCGACCAGTGTGCTGAAGCCGACGATCAGACCGACGGCTAGAAGCGCGAACCCTAATAGCTTGGTTAAAATGGCGATAACCCCTGTTCCTTGTTGGTGGATTGCTTGAGTTTTTCGAGCTCTTCCCGAACCTTCTGCTCTCGCTCCAGCTTTTCGAGGTCAGGATCGGGTGTCCGGATCGACGACAGCTCCTCGTATACCTCTGACGCGATCTCGTCGCGGTCGACACTATTGCTCAGCCGATCGAATTCGTCGAAAGGTCGGCGGTCGATACGGCCCGCCACCGCTCCTGCCCGCGATAGTTCTGGCGCCTCGCGACCACCGTATGGCGTCGACTTCTTGCCTGCTCGAGTCGGGTTCGCAGGTCGGTTAGCTGGCGCTTCAGCTGCTCTGACGCCGATTGCGCTTCCAGGTGAGACTCCCTGAGGTTTGCGCAGGTCGTCTCCAACGCCACCTTGGCATCTAGGGCTCGCCGTGCAGCCTCCTCATCCCCTCTCCGAAGCGCTTCCTCAGCCTCCCGCTGCAGCTCGACGATCTCGCGTTCTGCTGTACGAAGCCGACGCTCGATCACTTTCTCATTCGCAATCGCACGGCTGACCTCGCCGACGGCTTGGTCGAAGGACCGCTCCATGTCGATCAGCATCTGGTTGACGAGCTTTCTCGGGTTCTCTATCCGGCTCAGCACATCCTCGACCTCTGCCTTTACGATCGTTCCGATACGTGACAACCCGTTCCTGGCCATTTTCGATCTCCTTTGTAGTCGAACCAACGTTCGCCGGCCAGTATCGCAATGTCGGTGCCAAAACGACATAAAAAGACATAAGAAACTGTTTTTTAAGTATTAACATCCGAATGGATTTATGGAAAATTCAGCGAAGTCCGGTGGATATCCCCAATCCGTCGGTGGATGACGCCAACGCTTACGGTTAAGCTGACCAGGACAGCCCTGGAATGAAGGCCAGGGAAGCTTCCCCTCTCCCACACAGTGGGAGAGGGATTCTTGCGGGCCTACACTTTCGCCCGCAAGATGGGTGAGGTCCTGACGTACCGCGTATGCCTTCACCTGCTGGCCGGCCTGGAAGCTAGCCGTAGGTAGGCAACAGGGAAAGACATCGAAGGAGGGAGTAAGATCGCACAGCGGCGAATGCGAGGCAGGGACGACCGGACACAGAAAAGCGGCTGACGCAACGCGCCAGCCGCCGATGATAGCCTTGGGATGTTAGGTCAACCGACCGCTGACATCGATCGCACAGCGTGGCTCGGCTTTCCCTTAGACCGCCGGCAATGGATCAATTCGCCCACCACACTGACCGCGATCTCCTCGGGATTGTCGGCGGCAATGTCGAGACCGATCGGAGCGTGAACGCGATCGATCTGCTCCTGGGTAATTCCCTCGGCCAGGAACTCTTTCCACATGATCGCAACCTTCCGACGGCTCCCGAGCATCCCGATGTATGCCGCTTCGGTCTGGACGGCCTGCCGAACCACCGGTTTGTCGTGCTGGTGCCCCCGAGTCACTGCGCAGATATACGACAGGTCGTCAATCTTCAGCTCATTGAAAGCCGTCTCGAGATCCAGGGTCATGGTCTCGTCCGCCATCGGGAAACGCTCTTTGTTCGCAAACATCGGTCGGTCGTCGATGATCACGATTCTGAACCCGACGGTTGCCGCGATTCGGGCGATGGCGTGTGAAACGTGTCCGCCGCCAAGCAGATAAAGGGTCGGCTCTGGTACGATCGACTCCACAAACACCCGCTGGGGTGCCCCCTGGGCGTCTTCGCTTGTCTCGATCACCTCGAGCAGGTCTTCGGGCACCTTGCCTTCTTCCTTGATGGTGCGGTGTATGGCGGCCTCGGTTTCGGGATTTCCCAGCGACCCTATCGTCGTACCGTCTTCACGGACCAGCAGCTTCGATGCGCTCGCCGACCCGGGCGCCACACGAGTCGCCAGCACAGCGGATTCGCGCTCGGCTCGTATGCGAGCGATCTCAGTAAACAGATCCTCAGCGTCGTCCTTCACGAGCGGCTCGGTAAACACCTCGACATTGCCGCCACAATTCAACCCGCTGTCTCCGGCGTTTTCCTCCGTCAGCACGAACTTCTGCAGTGAAGACTCGCCCGAGTCCATAACCTCACGTGCCTCGTCCCACACGTCCGCCTCGAGACATCCCCCACCGACCGTGCCGATGATCTGCCCGTCCGTCGTGACAAGCATCTTAGCCTTTTTGCTCATGGGTAGGGATCCCTTGCTCGACACGATGGTCGAGAGGGCCGCCTTCTCCCCGGCCACCATCAGCTTCAGCGCTTCTTCGAACACATCCTTCATCGTTCACATCTCGATTCAGAGTTCAGTATGCTCACGCTGAACAATACCCAAAACCAGCGGATCGTCCTTCGCCTTTGGTTCTTCTCCCTGGCCCTCGCTCGCCCCCGCACCCGCTCAGGGGTAGGCGGCGGGGGGAAGGCTATCGCCAAACGGACCGCAGCGTTTTCGCCAGCTCGATCAGGCTCTCCAGGTTGTGCGCGGCCATAAAGTAGTCCAGATACGGGAGCGCTGTCTTCATACCCAGACAGAGCGGCTGATACCCCGGACTGCCCAGCAACGGGTTCAGCCACATCAGCTTATGCACACGGCGACGAAGGCGTTCCATCTCCTGACGCATCAGCCCCGTGTCACCCCGGTCCCACCCGTCGCTGACGATCATCATCACCGTCTTGGATCGCAGCATGTCGCGGGCGAACACGTCGTTAAAGTCGCGGATACAGCTCCCGATGTCGGTACCACCCGCCCAGTCGTGGACCTCATCCGCCACTTCGCTCAGCGATTCCTCGACACTCTTGGTCTTGAGCAGGCGTGAAATCACCGTCATCCGCGTGGAAAAGACGCCGACCTCGACATCAGGTATCTCGCGCTTGATCGCGTAGATGAACTGGATCAGGAACCGTGAATAGCAATCCATCGACCCGCTGACGTCGCACAGCACCATCAGCTTGGTCTTCTTGATTCGCTTCCGGCGCTTGGCGAGCTCGACCCCATCCGGTCCCATCGCGGCGTTCTTCCGCCACGTTCTCCGGAAGTCGATCTCAGGTCCCCGATTCTCGGGGATCCGCCGCCGACTCCGGCGGTTAGCGATGATGTTGACGATCTCAGCGATGACCTTACGCGCCTGTTCGATCTCCTTATCGGACATCGCGGCGAGATCCTTCTTGATCAGCATCTCGTCGGGGCTCCAGCCGGGCTCGTCGGAATCACCCTCCCCTTCGGCCGCATCGTCCTCCTGCTAGGCGCTGTCAGGATCCTCACCACCCTCCTCCAACATGTCCATCAGGTCCGCGTCGTCGACCTCCTGTGGTACATCCATCTCGAGCTGCTCGAGCGGCATCCCCCAGAACGAGTTGAACACCCCATCAAACGTCTCCAGATCGTCATAGCGGGATACCAGCGTCGCCCGTGCCGCCGCGTAGAAGTCCATCCGGTTCTCGAGCGAAATGTGCCCCAGGCTGTGACACATATCGATCAGATTCCCCGAGTTCACCTCCACACCTGCTCGGTGCAAGGCTCGTGAAAACCCGACCATCTGATCCAGCATGGAACCACTTTGTGGATTCATCGCCATATCAACAGGTTCCCGCTCTTGTCATTTTGCATTTTGACTTGTTTACGCTTTGGCCTGTCTGACCATCCGCTCACGCAGCATCCGGGCCTTCTCGATAACCTGGCCAACACCGTCTTCCTGGATCTTCTCGATATCCTCTTTGTACTTGAGGATACAACCCAGCGTCGCATCAACCGTATTGGTATCCAGCTCGTTCGATCCCATCGACATCAAGGCCAGCGCCCAATCGATGGTCTCCGCCACACCCGGCTTCTTGTAAAAATCGCGAGTCCGCATCAACTGCATGAACCCGCACACCTGCCTCGACAGCTCTTCCTGGACGTCGGGCACCCGGGAGCCAACGATATCCATCTCCTTCTCGAACGTCGGGTAGTCGATCCACAAGTAGAGGCAGCGACGTTTCAGGGCGTCGTGCAGTTCGCGGGTTCGGTTTGACGTCAGAACCACAAACGGCACCTGCTGCGCTTTGACCGTACCGATCTCGGGGATCGTGATCTGAAAATCAGACAGGACCTCGAGCAGGAAGGCTTCGAACTCCTCGTCGGAGCGGTCGACCTCGTCGATCAGGAGCACCGGCGGCGAATCTCCCTGATACTGGATCGCCTTGAGCAGAGGACGGTCGAGCAGGAAGTCGGGGCCAAAGATATTGTGGCCGATGTCTTCCTTCTTCTCTCCACGCGCCTCCTCGAGCCGAAGTTCAAGCATCTGGCGTGGGTAGTTCCATTCGTAAAGAGCGGTGTTCGCGTCCAGTCCTTCATAGCACTGGAGACGGATGAGTTCCGTGCCGAGAATTGCGGCCATCACCTTGGCGACCTCGGTCTTGCCGACGCCGGGCTCTCCCTCCAGGAAGATCGGCTTGCCCAACGCGATGGCCAGGTAGATGGTGGTGGCCAGTGTTCGGTCGGCGATATACCCCTGCGCCGCGAATTGCGTCTCGACATCCTCTATCGACTTGAACATCGTCACCTTACGTCCTTTCGGAATAGTGGTCTAGAGTTGTGGCGAACAACCCTAAGAGACTGTTTCCGTCTCGATTCGTTTCAGCCAATCTTCGATCGCTGACCGCGTACTCGGGAATGCAAGATCATCCCACGGGATCTCGTCCAGTGGAAAGGACCGGACATCCAGGGCCTCGAAGTTCCCTTCGAGCGTGCCTCCTACGGCGTGGCCAGAATAGACCACGAGGATCACGCGGTTGCCTTCGTATGAATAGACCCCGATCAGTTCCTCGGTCTCGACCTCGAGCCCCACTTCCTCCAGAGCCTCCCGGGCGGCTGCCCGTTCGGTCGGCTCGCCGGCGTCAACATAACCGCCAGGGAACACCCACTTGCCCACCGAGGGAGGGATTCCCCGCTTCAGCAGGACGATCTCTCCATTCAGTGCGAGAATGACACCGGCGGCCACTTTGGGATCGATGTAGACGACCCATCCACAGTGCCCGCAGGTCTGGTGTTCCTTCCCCTCGACTTCTGCCCACGCCAGAGGCCCACCACAGCGTTCACAAAACCAGGCCTTGTGAACGTGTCTGGTCGCGGTCTGAGATGCTGACATAAGGCCTGAATATAAAGAGGGAGGATCTGGGAAGCAGGGAGAAAGATGAGGGCTTGGGCGCCAATACGCGCAACCCAATTAAACTAGTGCATTTAGGACCGATCGGCAAACTCGCCCCCCGGCAGTCCGGCCAAGAAAAAAGCCGCCGGATAGAAACCGGCGGCTGGTATATCTTCGTTCGGACACCTGTTCAGACCTCGGTGTCCTCCATTTCTAAGTCCTCCAACTCTTCCTTCTTATGTCTGACGATTCTTCCCTGAACGAGGTAGACGGCGTTCTCCGAGATATTGGACGCGTGATCTCCAATCCGCTCAAGATGTCGGGACACCAGGATGAGCTGAATCGCGCGATCGATCATGGTCGTATCGGTCTGCCCGTGCAGGTAGGTCAGGAGCTCCCGGAAGACCTGGTCGCGGAGGCCGTCAACCAGGTCGTCTATCTTCCGAACCTTATTCGCCAGGTTGACGTCCCGGTTGACAAAGGCGTCGAGAGCGTCGTTCACCATCGACCGCGTCAGTTCAGCCATCCGTGGGATGTCGATCAATGGCTTCAGCATCGGAAGCTGGTTCAGCACGAGCGCGCGCTGTGCGATGTTCACGGCCTGGTCGTTCACGCGCTCGAGGTCGTAGTTGATCTTCATGGTCGTCGCGATCAACCTCAGGTCGCTGGCCACCGGCTGCTGCATCGCGAGCAACCGCAGGCACTCCTCCTCAATCTTGACCTCCCAATCGTCGATATCCTTGCCGCCATCGATCACGGTCTGGGCAAGGTCATTGTCCCGATCCACGAGGGAGCGAACCGCCTGATCGATCGATTCCTCGACGGCGCCCCCCATCTTCAGCAACTCCCCTTTTAGGCGGTCGAGAAGTTGATCAAACGTCCGTTCCATTCGGGTCTCCGATTCGTCGTCCAATGAAGTGCCGTTAACCTAATATAGCCTGAATGGGAAACTAGCCGAAGCGGCCCGTAACGTAGTCCTCGGTCTGCTTGAGCTTCGGTGTAGTGAACATCTCTTCGGTGGGATCGTGTTCGATCAACTGCCCCAGGTAGAAGAACGCCGTGTAGTCACTGATGCGCGACGCCTGCTGAAGGTTGTGGGTGACGATAACGATCGTGTAGTCGTGCTTGAGCTCCGAGATCGTCTCCTCGACGCGTCCCGTAGCGATCGGGTCGAGCGCCGAACACGGCTCGTCCATCAGCACCACAGAGGGCTCTACGGCGATCGCGCGTGCGATGCACAAGCGCTGCTGCTGGCCTCCGGACAGCCCCAGAGCAAATGCGTCCAGCCGATCCTTCACTTCCTCCCACAGAGCCGCCGCCTTGAGACTCCGCTCGACGACCTCGTCCAGCACAGCTCGGTCGTTTACGCCGGCGATCCGGTGCCCGTAGACCACGTTCTCGTAGATAGACTTCGGAAACGGGTTCGACTTCTGGAAGACCATCCCGACCTGTCGACGGAGCGAGATGATATCGTATCCGGGCTCGTAGATGTCTTCGTCGTCCACGAGCACCTGTCCATCGATCCGGACGCTGTCGATGAGGTCGTTGAGTCGATTCATGCACCGCAGCAACGTCGACTTGCCGCAACCCGATGGCCCGATGAAAGCAGTCACCTTGTGTTCCGGAATCTCGATATTGATGTCGAAGAGGGTCTGAGTCTCCCCATAGAAGAGGTTAAGATCCCGAGCCTCGACGATTGTGCGACTGTCTTCAGCATCCACGTTTTCGGCGTTGCTCCTATCAGAAATGGGGAACGGCTCGATCGGCTCTGCAGACACGTTTACCTTCTCCTAGACTGCTAATCCGGTCAGTCGCTTCCGAACGCGACTCCGGAAAACAATAGCGGCCAGATTCAAGGCTAGCACCATGACCATCAGCAGCAAAGTCGTCGTGTAGACCATCGGCCGGGCCGCCTCGACATTCGGCGACTGGAAACCGACGTCATAGATGTGGAAACCGAGGTGCATGAACTTCCGTTCGAGGTGCAGGAACGGAAATGCAGCATCCAATGGGAGAGAGGGCGCCAGCTTGACGACACCAGTGATCATCAAGGGGGCGACTTCGCCGGCTCCCCGCGCAATCACCAAAATAATGCCCGTCAGGATACCGGGAAGCGCTCCGGGTAGAACCACGCGCAGAATCGTCTGGAACTTCGTGGCCCCAAGCGCGAGCGACCCTTCCCTCACTTCACGCGTGACGGATGCCAGCGCCTCTTCGGCCGACACGATCATTACCGGTACCGTCAGAAGCGCCAGCGTCAACGACGCCCAGAGGATGCCGCCCGTCCCATAGGTCGGTGCCGGAAGCTTCTCCGGATAGAACAGCTGATCGATCGTCCCCCCAACGCCGTATACGAAGAATCCGAGCCCGAACATCCCGAACACGATCGAAGGGACGCCTGCCAGATTGTTCACCGCAATTCGGATCGCGCGGACCAGAGGGCCTTGCTTTGCATACTCTCGGAGATACAAAGCGGCAAGGATGCCGAAGGGAACCGCAGCCAGACTCATAAGAAACACCATCATCACGGTACCGAAGATCGCAGGAAAGACGCCGCCTTCTGTGTTCGACTCCCTGGGCTCGTGAGCGACAAATCCCCATACCTTGGACAGATACACCCAGGACTTTCCTGACGTGCTCAACCCGTTCGGCTGGATCGCCCGGACAATATCGGCAACCCTGATCCGAGTCTCTCTGCCGTCGGCCGTCTTGACGGCTACCTCGACACGCTCCATCTCTTCTCGCAACCTGAGCGCCGTGTTGCTCAACGTTCCATACTTGTCCCAGGTTTCCTGGAGTTCCGACTCGATCACTGGATCGGATGACGTCCGTTGCGACAGTTTCAGGGCCTGAATCCTCTGATCGAGCCTCTCCAGTTCTCCCGTCTCCAACGATCGAATCCGATCGTGCAACTCGTGGGCTTTCCCGATCTCACGGTTCAGCGTATCCCAGAGGTCTGCGCCCTGTCCGACGACTTCATCACCGAGGTAGACGCCTTCGACGAACCCGTAGTAGTCTCCCCACTCTCGACGTTCGAACGCCACCGCTGCTGGGACTACGAAGGTCTTCGTCACATCTCCAATCTCGATCCAACGGAAATCCGCGCCATAGACGTCCCGATTGCCGACCTTCAGCTGGATCCGACCCTTCTCGGGCTCTTCGGACCACCGCTGCCCCATCACGTGGCTACCATCCTTAAGCGCATACGTCACGAGGTCGCGCGGCCAGAAGAAGCCGAGCGCGTTGGTGGCGACGACGATGACCAGGCCCGCGATCATGACCAGACAGGCGGCCAGTGCGCCCCCGGTCAGCCAGATAAACGGCTCGCCCGATCTCAGGAAGCCCGATCTCATATCCGGCTATACCGATCTCGGAGCCGTTGCCGTACGACCTCGGCCACCGTGTTGAGGACAAATGTGACCATCGACAGCAGCAACCCGGTCAGAAACAGCACGCGGTAAAGTGTCCCTTCGTGGGGCGCCTCAGGGATCTCGACAGCGATATTCGCCGACATCGTGCGCATCCCGTTGAAGACCGACCAGTCGAGAATAGGTGTGTTCCCTGTCGCCATCAGCACGATCATCGTCTCGCCGACCGCACGGCCGAAGCCGATCATCGTAGCCGAGAAGATCCCCGGGCTCGCAGTCGGCAAGACCACTCGCGTGGCGGTCTGCCAGGGTGTCGCTCCGAGCGCAAGAGACCCGGCCCGAAGATGCCCAGGCACGCTGGAAAGAGCATCCTCACAGATCGTGTAGATGATCGGGACCACCGCAAAGCCCATCGCAAACCCGACGACAATACAGTTCCGCTGATCGTAGCGGGTTCCTCCCGCCAGCAACCAATCCCTGAAGCTTCCCCCCATCATCGTGTTCTCGACGAGCGGGCCGAGTGCAAACGCGCACCAACCCGCAAACAGCGTGATCGGGATCAGGTAGTAGATCTCCGCCTGTTCGGAAAGCCTGGTGATGATGGAACGTGGAAGCCGGCGCCAGATCCAGGACGCGGAGACGACAATTGCAGGGATGAACGGGAACAGCAGCAAGGCCCCCACTACACCCTCCTCGAGTAGCGGGGCCAGCCACAGACCGGCCAGAAAGCCTAGGATCACGCTCGGCAGAGAGGCCATCAACTCGACCGTCGGCTTGACGTAATTGCGGATCTCCGGACGTAAGAACTCGGACGTATAAATCGCCGCCAGGACAGCGAGCGGCAGGGCAAACAGCATCGCGTAGACCGTACCCTTGGCCGTCCCGAAGATCAGCGGGATCAACCCCAGCTTGGGCTCGAACTCGTCCGAGCCACCGGATGACTGCCACACGTGCTCGGGTTCCTCATACCCTTCATAGAGGACCTCACCGAACAGCGTTTCCAGCGTGATCTCAGGATGGGGGTTGTCCAGGTCGAAGAGCCGCAGAGATCCACCGGCGACCGCGATAAAGGCATTCGCTTTAGGGGAGTAGGCGATCGCGTCGGGCACCAGCGAATCGACGTGGCTCAGGAATGTCTGCCCCGAGGTACCGTGATGCAGGCTGAATCCGCCACCACGGCCGGATGTGGCAAACTGCTTGTCACGACCCGAGATCGCGATCTTGGTGTATCCGTCACCCTCTGCCGTGATCGTACGGACCGGCTCGAAGCTGAATGGACTGGAGGGTCCGGGGCCTCGGATGGGCATCCAGGTCTGCAGGTTGCCGGACGCCCGTCCGATCGTGAGCGTCGCGTCACCAAACAGGAATCGGAGGGCCGTTACGGCGGATCCGTCCGTAGGATGTCGGAGGGTCTGGTCGACCGTCGGCTGGTTCCGGCCGTCCATCTTCCAGGTCACTACACGCCCATCCTGCTTGCCGACGACCAGATACCGCCGACCGTCTGTCGCGACGGACGTCGCTGCTCGATCGAGATCGTTGGCCAGGTCGTATGCGTGGGCCCGGAATCGACCGCTTCCCACCAGACTGCGACGCCGCGCGCCCGTAGAGAAGGTCAACATCCCCGACTCCCCTACCGCAAAGGCTACGGAGCGTCCCTCACCATCGTTCCGGTAGGAAAGCAGCTCGATACCATCTTCTGCCACGATCGAGTGCTCATCGACAGCGACCAGCCGAGGCGTCACACTGCGCGCATCAGCCGTGAAGGACACATCGAAATTGATCTGGACGCCAAGGACGCGTCCGTCGGACGTTCCCAACCCGACGTATCCCCCGACGACAGAGGCGTCGGCTGCCGTGATTCGAGCATCCCCCAACCCTTCGGGAACAGCATCCTGAATGCGCGCCCCATCAGAGACCCGGTAGAAGGAGATGCCACGATCGTGTATCGCATATACGATCTCCAGATAGGGGCCGGATCCCGTACCTACAATGCCTGAAAGGTCTGTCAACGGAATCTCCGTCGTCTCCGTCAACGCCGCCGGTTGAAACAGCGGATACGCTTCGCCAAAGACGAACACGAAGATCCCAAGCACAGCCGCGATCACCCCTGCGCCACCAATCGTGATCGTCCATCGCCCAGCGTGATCGAGAAGTCGAGCGGTGGGCGTGATCCCGGGCAGGCAATTACGGGCAGGCATGTGGGTTGTTTAGCATGTGCGCGTTTAGTTTACAGGTCTTGTGCCGGCACCGAAGTCACAACCGATGCCGGCCCATTGATCGATCTATTCCAGCTTCTTCAGTTCTTCCGAGACGACTTCGTAGGGCACAGGCATGTACCCGTCTTTGATCACAATCTCCTGACCTTCTTTGGAGAAAATGAACCGGCAGAACTCACGGACCATCGGGCCCATCGGCTTGCCCGGGGCTTTGTTGACGTAGACATAAAGGAATCGTCCCAGCGGGTAGACGCCATCGACGACGTCCGACAGGTCCCCACTCGAGTAAGGCTCGCCCTCCTCGAGCGCAAGGGGCACGACACGCACACCGGAGGTCTTGTAGCCGATTCCGCTGTACCCAATCGCGTAGATGTCTTCAGTCACGCCCTGTACCACGGATGCCGACCCCGGCTGTTCCTTCACCTCATCCTTGTAGTCGCCCTTGTAGAGCGCGTTCGATTTGAAGAAACCGTAGGTGCCGGATGCGGAGTTGCGGCCATACATGCTGATCGGGGAGTCCGTCCAGTCGGCGGTCAGCCCAACCTGTCCCCAGGTCGTAATGTCTGCCGGCGCATTACCCTTCCGCGTTTTCGAGAAGATCGCGTCGACCTGTGGAAGCGTCAGTCCCCCGATCGGGTTGTCCCTGTGGACGAACACAGCCAGTGCGTCGAGCGATGTCCTGAGCTCAGTTGGTGGATACTGGAACTGAGCCTCGAACTTGTCGACCTCCGACGACTTCATCGCCCTGGACATCGGGCCGAACTGAGCCGTCCCCGCAATCAGGGCCGGGGGAGCTGTGCTGGAGCCCTTTCCCTCGATCTGGATCTTGACGTTTGGGTAGTACTTCCTGAACCCTTCCAGCCACAGGGCCATCATGTTGTTCATCGTGTCGGAGCCGATGCTACTGGCGCTGCCAGAGATCCCCGACACCTTTTTATACGGCTTCAGACGCGAATCGACCTGCATCGTCTGAGCATCCGTCGTAGTCGAGCACAGCAGTGACAGAACCATCACCGCCCCCATCATCCATCTCCCCATCTTCTACCTCCGTGTCATTTGGCTTGCGATTACGTTCTTCACACATAACTCACGCGACAGGAGAACAATAGGCCAGTGAGGTTGAGGCCACGTTACGAGATGGTTACGATCAGGTTACAGCGTGAATGTTACAATCAGGTGACATCGGTAACGTTTGGGTGACACCCCTTGACATCGGACCTCCGAGGCCAGAAGCTCCCATCAACGACTCGCGCGACAGCGAACGGACAACCAATTCCAGATCAGAAACAGGAAGGCAACAATGCGAGAAATTTTGATCGTTATGCTGACATTGGCCTTTGCGGGCACTGGCAAAGCGGACGTTAAGATGAAAGGCTACGCGTTCGGGGACTACTACTACGTGGCAAGCGGGGCGTCGGAGGAGCAGAACGGGTTCCAGTTCAGGCGGATCTACCTGACCTTCGACAAGAAGTGGGACAGCACGTGGTCGGGCCGTTTCCGTCTCGAGGCCAACGACGCCGGGTTCGGCAGCGGCGACAAGATGACGCCGGTGGTCAAGGACGCCTACGTGAAGTACAAGAAGAACGGGCGAAGCGTTGTCGTAGGCCTCTCACCCACCCCGACCTGGAGCCTGTCCGAGAAAATCTGGGGATACCGGTCAATCGAGAAGATGCAGATGGATCTGACCAAGATGGGCTCCTCACGGGACCTGGGCATCATGTTCGAGACACCCCTGGACGGGAATGGGAAAGCAAAGCTGCAGCTGATGCTGGGGAACGGGAACAGCAACAAGGCCGAGATCAACAACGACAAGAAGGGATACCTCCGGCTCGACCTGAAACCGGCCGATGCGTTCGGCGCTTTGCTTTATGCGGATTATGAAACGCGTCCCGGCGATCAGGACCGGACCACGCTGGCTGGTATGCTCTACACCTCCGGTGACAACCGATCCCTCGGTGTGGAGGTCGCCTGGCAGAAACGCAAGAACGGGGGTGGCGACGCCGATACGGCCGTTCGGGGCATCTCCCTGTTTGGTCGGGTGAAACCGCAGGAGCGATACGGATTCTTCGGACGCGTCGAATATCACGATCCGAGCGATCAGACGGACGACGATGCTGTTACGCGCCTCTTCGGGGGTGTCGACATCACGCCGCACGAGAAGATTCACATCATGCCGAACATCATTCTCGAATCATACCAGGACTCGAATACCGACGCGGTCGTGATCCCAAGAGTAACCGTCCACTTCATTTTCTGACCGATCAGAACGGAAAGACAGAGCCGGTGTCTATACTCAGACACCGGCTCTGTCTCGTTACGATTCAACGCCTCATTCAACCACGCGTACGCAGCTCTCTCCCCCAAAAGGGTTCTCGACAAAAGGGGCGTCCTGATCATTGCTCCATTCCCCGTCGACGATGTAGCGATACTCGTAGACGCCTGGTTCCAGCATCATACTGGTCCACCAGACCCCCTTGCTGTCCATCCGTAGCTGCCTGGTTTTTGGCTCCCACTCGTTGAACGAGCCTGCGAGTTGAACCGAATGGGCAGCTGGTGCAGTCAGCCTGAAATACGTACGCCGCTTGCTCGGCTTCTTTCTCCCGTTCTTTCTGGGCATGCCGTCTTCATCCTCCGCGTAGAGTCATCATATCCACCACCCAACAGGCCGAATATATGGCTCCGGTGTTTCCTCGAGGTTACAGCGACGTGAATTCAGAGTCAACGGGTCAACGTTCCACGCTATGGCCAGCCGAGAGTGTGATCCCGAACGTCGTCCCCTGGCCAAGGACGCTCCTCACGTAGACCCGTTGACCGTGCGCCTCGACGATATGGCGAACGATGGCGAGTCCCAGCCCCGTACCGCCCAGAGCACGGGACCGTCCTCGGTCGACCCTGTAGAACCGCTCGAAGATTCTGGGCAAAGCCTCGGAGGGAATGCCGATTCCATTGTCGGACACTTCAACATAGACCTGCTGCCCTTCTGACGTCCCAACGGTGTCCGGACCAGACTCCGGCGAGGCATACGGAGTGTTGCCGGGATCTGGGATCCCTCCGATTCCAGCGTGGACCTGGATCGTGCCTCCCTCTTCGGTGTATTTGATCGCGTTGTCCAGCAGGTTGATGATCGCCTGTAGAATCAGACCGGAATCTCCTTCTGCCTGGATACCGTCTTTGAGCTCACCCACGATCTCGATCTGCTTTTCTATCGCCTGACTGGAAACGGTATCGCGAGCCGAAACGATCACCGAACCGAGATCCACCGCCAGATGCTCGATCGTCATAAGATCAGACTCGAGGTGAGACAGGTCGAGCAGATCATCCACCAAGGCGTGAAGTCGTCCCGAGTGCGCGTTGATCGAGTCCACAAACCGCCTGGCCGCTTCCGGATCGTCCAGCGCCCCATCCGCGAGCGTCGCAGCACATCCCTTGATCGACGTGAGCGGCGTCCTGATTTCGTGAGAAACGTTCGCGACAAAGTCCTTCCGCACCTGCTCCAGCCTGCGGATCTCCGAGATGTCGTAGAAGACCGTCACGGAGCCGGTGCACATCCCCCCCTGGAGGATCGGCGCCACGTGGACATCCAGGTTCCGGTCGAGCACGCCAGGCAGGACAATCTCGAGCACCCGACCTTCCATAGAACTCAGCGTCTCTGTGACAGCCTCCACCACGCTGTTGTTCCGCACAACCTCGATCGGCATCCGTCCACTCGGTACTGTGTCACCCGTCCCGAAAAGTCGCCCGAACTGGGGATTCGTCATCCGAATCCGCCCGTTGGGCTTGGTAACCATGATGGCCTCGGAAATATTGGCTATAACAGCCTCGAGCCTGGAGTTCTCGGCGACGACCTGCTCGATCCGTTCCTGCGTCTGCGTTCTCAGGTCATTCAGCCCATCCGCAAGATCCCGGATCTCATGGACAGAGAGCCCGGTGACTTCAGGCCGATGAGACAGATCTCCATCCGCCATCGCCCGGACGACGTGGGTCAGGTAACGTATGTGACGGATCAATACCCGGCTGAGCGTATAGGACACGGCGAGCACGGCAAGCAACACCCCGAATGGCGTAACCCAGAGCGCAGCACGGAGTGCACCCTGGGAGTCGTGAAGCTCTTGCATCGGGATGGCCAGTCGCAGTACGACCCCGGGATGACCAGTTACGGGACCGGCCACGTAGAGCATGTCGAGCCCCAAGGTGTCGCTGAACCTGAGACTCTGACCATACCCGCCGGCCCGGGCATCGATGATCTCTGGACGATCAGCGTGGTTTTCGAGTTTGGCAATATAGCTGCCGTCGACACGCGAATCGCCCAGGACGATACCATCCTGAGCGATAAGAGTCACACGAACCTCGAGCAGATCACCAAGATCCGCTGCAATTCGTTGAGGGCGTTCACGATCCAGCAGGTCGGCACAGCGTAACGTGGCGAGTCGAACTTGACGAATCAGCCCCGCGTGAGCGTGCTCGATCAGGAAGGACTCGAGAAAGCGGCCAAAAAGCGTGTTGAACGACAGGGCGGCGAGCACCAGGAGCGCGACGATGCCGACCGCCGTTTTACCACCAATCCGCAACTCAGGTCTCCTCTATCCCGCTAAACCGATATCCGACACCTCGAACCGTCTCGATCATGCTACTCAAAGGGCCCAACTTCTCCCTCAATCGCCTCACGTGCGTGTCAACGGTCCGCCCATACCCGGCATACTCGTAGCCCCAGACGGTATCCAGCAGATCCTCACGCGTCTGCACACGTCCCTTACGGTCAATGAGCGTCGTGAGTAGCTTGAACTCTGTCGCCGTCAGTGCCAGAGGTTTCTCATCGATCCAAACCTGATGGGCAGTCCGACTGATGCGGAGCCCCCCATACTGGATGTCCGCTTCTGTCTCATCCGCCTCTCCGCCGGCGCGTCGCAGGATCGCTCGCACCCGGAGTATGAGCTCCCGCGGAGAGAACGGCTTCACAACGTAGTCATCGGCACCGAGTTCGAATCCCAGGATTCGGTCCACCTCGTCCTTCCGAGCGGTCAGCATCAGAACAGGCAGGTCTTTCGTCGCCGCATCGCTCTTCAACGATTTGCAGACATCGAGCCCATCGATCCCCGGTAGCATTAAATCGAGAATCAACAGCGAGGGTGATTCGCTCCGGACCAGTTCGAGCCCAGTTTCTCCATCCTCAGCCGTACACACCTCGAACCCGGCTCGCTCAAGGTTGTACTGGACCATGCCGAGGATATCTGGCTCATCCTCAAGGACCAGAATTTTCTCCATAGCCTGAGTGTCCTTCGGAACAAAGAGCTGAAATCAACCTGTTCGTCGGCGTGGGGAGACGTATCTATGCAGGTTGATGACCGCCGACACGTTCAAGGTATGAACGGAACGTGTCATTTCGGTTACAAAGCGCGGGAGTATGGCGATTCTACGGCGATCAGTCTGTCACGCGTTCACGTTCAGCCGGATCGTGCGCAAGCGAGCCGCCTGCGGGAGCGCCATTCGTTGCTGTCTCGGGTGGACGGCGGCGACGACGAATGGCGCGCTCCAGTGACCGATAATCCGTCACTGATTCAGTCACTTTTTCCTGGAGGAGTTGGGTCAGACGGTAGAGAATCTTGAAACCAGGGCCCGGAGAGTGCTCGATCAGGTCCATCAGGTCGGCTCGGAAGAATCCCAGGACGTGCGAACGCGTGGAGGAGATGACGCTGGCGGTGCGAGGCGCACCATCGACGAGCGAAATCTCTCCGAACATCCTGCCCTCACCGAGATTCGCCAGCAAGATGTCCTCCCCCTTCGCGTCGTGGAGGACCACATCGGCGGATCCCGACATGATGAAATACAGTCCGGCGCCTGGCGCGCCCTGCTGGACGATCACCTCTCGCGGAAAGAAGTCGCGATGGTGAAGAATCGGCGCCAGCTTCAGCAGTTCGTCTGTCGCAAGGTCCTGAAACAGTCGTGCCCGGGAGAGAACGTGGACGATATCCTCGCTCTCTCGCGTATCGACGTCAAAGACACTGCCCCATTCTTCGTCTGCCACGGGGGATCCCTCCCTAAGGGTTCACCACCATGATAGCCCGCTCGCCAGCAAGTTGCAACACGGCTACCCGGTCCCGCGCCGGGCCAGAAAGATTTCCCCGCGAGAAATTCACCCAAACTGTTTTATTTACAAAAAATTACCTTTACAAAGAGAAACTAAAAAGGGCCGCAACCCGAAGGCTGCGGCCCCTGAATGACAACTTTCTGCACCTCTACTAGACTGACGGTTTGATATTCGGCTCGAAGCAATCCCGATGGGCACCGCATTCACCCGGGCAGGCGAACCCGTCATCCGGGCCAATGGGCCCCATCGTGCGAATACACCAGTATCCCGTGGTCGCCGTCTCCTCAGCCAGATAGGACGCAGGAGGGAGATCTGACACAAACGATCGCTTGGTCGCCAGGTTCGTGCAGAAGACCCGTGACTTTCCCGTCATTCCTTTGGTATCAGCCACGTGACGACCTCCTTCCGTCGACGACGCCCTGGACCGCACGTTTCACGAGGGTGCGGGTCAGAGGAACTTTGTAGCCGTTGTGCTCGAGCGGCTCGGCGTCCGCCACGGCAGCATCGGCGAGAGCCTCGAGGGTTTCAGAATCGGGTTTCTTCCCGTTAAGGATTCCGGGCGCGGCATCCACCGTCCAGGGCATCGGAGCGACACCGCCGAGCACGACACTAGACGACTTGATCTGTCCACCGTCGACCTCCGCCACGGCAGCCACCGCAGACAGCGCCCAGTCCATCGAGCCTTTTTCTTTGAACTTGAGGTACGTGCTCCGCGTGCCTTTGGCCGGTTTCGGGACGATCACCTCGGTCACAACCTCATTCGGCCGGAGGACCGTCTCGTGATTCAGCCGCTCCTCCGGGTGAACGAAGAACTCGACCAGAGGAATCTCCTTCTCGCCTCTCGGTCCGTGGACCTTCACGCTCGCCCCCAGTGCGATCAGCGCTGGCGCACAGTCCGACGGATGAACGATGTAACTGGGCCCGCCGGCGATGATCGCGTTGTACTTGTTGTTGCCTTCATATGCGAAGCACTGCCAGCCGCCCTTCTTCAAGCAGACATACTCTTCCGCCCTGTAGTACCAGCACCGTGGCCGCTGACACAGGTTGCCACCGATCGTACCGACATTCCGGATCTGGACTGACGCCACAGATTCGGCGGCTTCGGCCAGGGCCGTGTAGGTCTCAACGATCCTCTCATCTTCGACGATCTCGGTCAGCGTCGTCGTGGCCCCGATCCGAAGTCCATCTTTCTCGTGCTTGATGTATTTCAACTCGGGTATCGACTTCAGATTCACCACCCGCTCGGGCTCAGCCAGATTGTCCTTCATCTCCCCGAGCAGATCGATACCACCGGCCATCAAGGCCGTTTTGCGTCCCCGCCTCCGATTCAGGAGCCCGGGAACGTCTTCCACCTTTTCAGGACTGACATACTCGAATGGATTCACGTCACAGTCTCCTTGGTCACGCGGACAGAGCCGCAAGCACCTTGTCAGGTGTCATGGGCAGCTCTCGAATTGGAACACCGATCGCGTTGTAGACGGCGTTGGCGATCGCGCCTGCGGTCGGGATGCGGGCCGGTTCACCGAGCCCGATCACACCTCGTTCCGGCATGTCCATCATAATCGGTACGATCTCGGGCATCTCCATCGCGCCGGCTATCTTGTAGTGCTCGAGGCCAGGGTTTACCATCACCCCGACGTGCGGATCCAGGACCCGGTCTTCGAGCAGCGCATAGCTGATCCCACCGATCACACCGCCGTTCACCTGGCTTTCGGCCAGAAGCTTGTTCACGACGAGACCGCAATCGTTCACAGCGACGATCTTGATTGGCTGGATCCGCCCCGTCTCCGTGTCGACCTCGACCTCGGCGAAGTGTACGCCGGCGACATCGGCACCCGAAAACCCGTCCTCGAACTCCGAAACAACGACGATCGGCTGGACACCGAGCGCTGACTGGGTCGCTTCCGTCCAGCTCTTAGACTCACCATTCGAGGCGACCACACGCCCATTCACGGTGCGCAGTTCGGAAGCAGGCACCCGGAATTCCGGAGCCAGCTTCTCGAACAGCTGTCCTTTCGCCTTCCGGGCTGCCGCCTTCACGGCGGGAGCCGTCGACGGTGCGGTCGTGCTGCCCCCGCTGGCGCGCCCCGGTGGATAGTTCGTGTCACCGAGGTGAGCGCGGACCTGATCGAGCTCCAGTCCGAGTTCCTCGGCCGCGATCATCGCGATCAGGGTTCGCGTCCCGGTCCCGATATCCTGGGTGGCGCTCTTGGCGTCGACCGAACCGTCCGGATTGATCACGACTTCCGCGAACGTACCCTTCCGACCGCTGCCTCCCCACTCTCCACATCCGAAACCGACACCCCGCTTGATCGGGCCGTCACCGACACCTGGCACCTTGTTCCGCCGCTCCCATCCGATTTCCTTGGCCCCGATCCGAAGCTGCTCGTCCCGGGTCTCTTTGTTCCGACAGTTGTTGGCCATCCGGATTTCGATCGGATCGATCCCCAGCTTGTAGGCCAACTCGTCCAGCGCCATGTCCATCGCAAACGCGGCCTGTGGATGGCCGGGAGCACGCATTGCCCTGGCACCGCCCGCGTTCGTGTGGACGTCGTGGAGCGCGCTCTTGAGGTTCGGAATATCCCTGAACACGTAAGGAAGCGGTATGTTCCCGACGCCTCCGATTCCGCCCGTCCCGTAGGTGTAGGAGTCGAAGGCCGTCAGCTTCCCGTCCTTCGTCGCCCCCACCTTCAGTTTCATGATCGCCGACGGCCGGTTCCCCACGCAGAGATTTTCTTCCTTCCGCGTCATCATCAGGCGAACCGGTAGGCCGCCGGCCGCCTTCGACAGCCGGGCCGAGCACATGCCCTCCACGCCGGGGCCAAACTTGCTGCCAAAGCCACCGCCAAGGTGCTCTGTCAGCACCCGTACCTGGAAGGCCGGAATCTTGAAGTATTTGGCCAGTTGGTCACGCACGCCGACCACGCCCTGCGTCGAGCTGTAAACCGTGAGCTGGTCGCCTTCCCACAGCGCCGTCGCGCCGTGCGTCTCGAGCGAGTTGTGCGTCTGCACCTGCGTCCGGTAGGTCTGCTCGACCACGGCATCGGCTTCCGAAAAACCGGCCACGAGATCCCCCCGTTCACGCTGCCGTCTCTCCGGGACGACCACGTTTCCTTGTGGATGGATCTCCGGTGCCCCGGGGGCCATTGACTGCTCTTCAACGACGCTGAACGGCAGGATCTCGTATTCGACCTTGATCAGCTTGAGCGCCTCTTCGGCGCCCTCAACTGTTTCTGCGGCGACGGCGGCGACTTCCTCGCCCGCATACCGAACCGTCTTCTTCTCGAAGTCCAGAACCGCTTTGACCTGCGGATGGTTGGCTGCGGCAGTCAGGTCGACGCTAACCACCTTCGCGTGCGGATGCGGTGAACGAAGTACACGGCCGATCAGCAGCCCGGGCAGATTCACGTCATACGTATACCGAGCACGCCCTGTGACCTTCTCGACCGCGTCGATCCGCGTGATATCTTTGCCAGTCAGGGTACGGGGGCCCCACTCCTGCATCTCTGCCATATCAGGCCTCCCCTCTCGTGATCTTGGCTGCCTTCAAGGCTGCCTCGAATACCCTCGGATAGGTACCACACCGGCACGTATTCCCGGCGACCGCTTCCTTCACGTCGTCCAACGACGGGTTGGGATTTCGGTCGATCAGCGCGCGAACCGACATCAGGAAGCCCGGTGTGCAGAAACCACACATCAGGGCGTCGTGCTCGATGAACGCTTCCTGGACCGGGTCCAACTTCTCCCCGTCCGCCAGACCTTCGACGGTCGTGATCTCCTTCCCGACGACGTCGATCGCGAGCATCATGCAGGAATACACCGGTTCACCGTCGACGAGCACCGTGCATCCTCCACACGCGCCGCGCTCACAGATCGGTTTCGGCCCCGTGATATCCAAGTTCTGCCTGAGGACATCGAGCAGAACGTGGCGCGGTTCCGCCTCCGTGCGATGGACCTGACCGTTCACCTTCAGCGACAGCTTCATCGCCCCCGGACCTTGCGATTTGGTTCGGGCAGCCTCGGCGGTCGACGGTTCGATCGTGGTCAGCAAACCCGTTGCCGCGGCACCCGTACCGACGCCCTTCAGGAACCCTCGCCGAGAGATCCCGGAGTATCTTTCGGACTGTCTCGTTTCGTCAGCCACAAGACACCTCCTTGAAAAACGACGCGCGCACACGGCGCCGCTCTCACCACAAAACTAGATCAACATCTGTTTATGCATCTGAAGTATAGCCCGCTCGGTTTGGCGAGTCAACCGACGTAAACGAAAACGAGGGGCGACTTGCGCCCCTCGCTCGCTTATGACAGCAGATCCAATACCTGCTGCGGATTCTCTCGGGCATTCACGTCGCCGATTGCCTGAGCGATCGTGCCATCCGGACCTATCACAAAGGTGGTCCGCTTCGCCGCCCCATCCTCCTTCAAGGCGCAACTGCCAAACGCCAGGCAGACCTCCCGCTCGGTGTCACAAAGCAGAGGGTATGGGAAGGACTGGTTGTCCGCGAATTTCTTGTTCGCCGCGACATCATCGGTGCTGCAGCCCAGAATCTGGACGTCTTTCGCTTCAAAGTCTTGGATTCGATCACGGAACCCCTGGCCTTGAGCCGTTCAGCCACCGGTACTGGCGCGTGGATAGAACCACAGCACGACGGTCTTGCCGCTGTAGTCGCTCAGCCGGACCGTGTTGCCCTCGTGATCGAGAACCTCGAAGTCCGGTGCCTGATCGCCAACATTAAGCATATTGTTCGCCTCCGTTGCGAATTTGCGCTCCCGGCCACTCCGGGTGCCTCACGATGGTAGCACACCCCGCCCGCGATATCCAGCGAATTCGCTCCCTATCTTTGACAACAGGAGCCCCCCGTGGCATCATTCGGCCCCAATGGAACCGAAACGTATGCGAATCGCTCACATCTCCGACTTCCACACCCGCCGCCGCGTCCCGGGACATCCGCAGATCCTCGAACGCCGGGCACGATTGCTCCCGGACCTGCTCGCACGAGCCGTTGCCGAGATCCGCTCTCACGATCCCGACGTCCTGGCCGTCACGGGAGACCTAGTCGACGCCCCATTCTACGGGATGGACGACCCACAGATGATCGACATGGTGCGCCAGGATCTTCAGATGTTGCGGGATATCCTGGACAGTGTCGGTTGCCCGATACTGATCTGCCACGGGAATCACGACCAACCGGATGCCTTCAGGGATGTCTTTCTCGATGCGCCAAGAGATCTCCGGATCGGCGATCACCGATTCGTCACGTTCTTCGACGACGAGGTCGGGGACAATCAGGCAGAACGCCTCGGCGAACAGCGTGACCGATTTGAGCAGGTCCTGAACGACGACGACCCGACCCCACAGATCCACATCCAGCACTACATGGTTTGGCCTGAGCGCAACGAGGGCTATCCGCACTCGTATCGCGAATCCGTCGACTTGCAGGATCGGACCGCATCATCTGGAAAAGTGCTGCTCTCCTTGAGCGGACACTACCACTCGGGCCAGGATATGACACGGCACGGCGACACGTGGTATGCGACGGCGCGCGCCTTCTGCCAGCCCCCGCATCCATACCGGATCTACGAAGTGGATGGCGATACCGTCCGTCAGAACGAATATACGGTCACCGCCCCCACAATGGGTTCCGCCCTCTTGATCGACCTGGAACTCCTGATGCGCGCCTCCGAACGGATTATTCCGCCCCTTCGTGATCGACCGGTCGTGGCCATCGCACCTACCACGTCTTCATCGGCCTTCGAGTCCGAGACAGATGCGGCGGAGGCACATCTACGGGACATCGGGATCGAGTTGGCGTCCATCCTCTATCGGAAAGCAACTGACGAAGACAGAACCACACTCTACAACCGCGCTGGGACTGCACTCGGAATGGATCTGGGGACATCCATACTTATTTCCACCGATGACGCAGAGGTCGAAGCGGCTAGGAAGGCCGGCCTGGATGCACGGATCGTGTCGTGGGATTCGATCGGTCAGACGCTGGAGACGCTAACGTGATCCGCGACAATCTGGCTCCCATGAGCTATGTGCTGATCCTGTTCCTCGCCCTGACGACACTCGTCGTGCTCGGTCACGCTGATGGCTACAACCTTTTGGTTCAGAACACAGCGGCAGAGCCCGGACTGACCGAACGCGTTCGGATGTTATACCCGATCGTCTCCCGAGAGGAAGTCGGGGCAGCTGCGGCACGGATACTGGCACAAGACGAGGGATGGGTGTCTGAGGGCGCGTATCGAGTCCTTTTCGAACTCCACGCAGAAGATGCGGCGACGATGATCGTCGCACAAGGGAGCTTCCAGAGAGGTCGGAGGGAGATTCTGGGATGGAAACAGGCGGCGGACTGGGTGTTCGGCCAGCTGCCACAACAGCTGTCTGACACCGAACTGGCGCTCTATTGCTACTGGGTCGGTCACGGCCAGAAGGGCTGGGGGCCTGATGACCTCCTTGTGACACGTAAGGTGGTTCTACAACGGATGCTGGACGCCGGTTTCCTGACCGAAACCGACTACCACCTCGAGGTCGAACGCCCCCTCGCCCTCCGACCGAATCCGGTGCCGATCAACTGACCTAAAAAAGCTCAACCACGAAGACACCAAGGCACAAAGAAGCCTGGGGAAAAGCTACAACGCCTGGTAGTAGGTGACATCCTCTCGTCTGAGATCGAAGCCGACCTTCTCGTAGGCCCTTCGGGCGGGCGCGTGGCCGGAATCCAGACCGGTCGTCACGGAAGCGTAGGCCAGTCCGGCCTGCCTGAACCGGTCGAGCACGTGGCAATACATCGCCGTAGCGATTCCTTTGCCCTGATGCCCGGCATCCACGGCATTGTTCCGGATCGTCCCCAGCGACATCTCTTCGTCGATCGCGAAGGTAACGAATCCCGCGACGGCTCCGCCTGAACGAACGGCGAGCACCCAGTTCGCGTTGTTCTCGTACTGCCGTCGAATCTGATTCGCCTTCCGCTCTCGCCAGTTCCCGGAAACGGCCTCGTGAATCGGTGCTCCCACGAGTTCGATCACGGCATCGTGAATCGATTCCCACGCGACCTTCGCGATATCACAGATGGGCTCGAGCTCTTCTGGTCGGGCGGGACCGATGGTATAGCCATCGATCAGGGGATCATCCTGCACAGTTCGCTCCTTTCAGCACATCGATTGACAAAAGAGAGGTCTGGTCTATCTTTCCGGCTCCAAAACTCAACCGGAGGCGAATGCACAACATGAAGCTTGGAATGGTCACGTATCAAATCGGAAAAGACTGGAGTGTCGCGGAGATCATCGAGAAGTGTCAGGCGACGGGATTCCAGGGCGTCGAGCTGAGGACTACCCACGCCCACGGCGTCGAAACCACGTTGTCAGCGGATGAACGCGCGGCCGTCAAGCAGCAGTTCGCGGATGGCGGAATCGAGATCGCGGGCATCGGAAGCGCCTTCGAGTATCACTCGGATGACGCCGCGACGGTTCGGGAAAACATCGAGGGGACAATCGAAACGGCGCAACTGGCCGCGGACCTGGGCTGCCCCGGCGTAAAGGTGCGCCCGAACGGTCTCCAGCTCGACAAGGGAATTCCCGAAGAGAAGACCCTCGAGCAGATCGGTGTGTCCGTCGGTGAGTGCGCCAAAGCCGCGGCCGACGTGGGCGTGGAGATCCGGGTCGAGGTACACGGCCGGGAGACGAAGGTACCGAGCCGGATGCGGTCGATCATCGACCACGCCGATCACGACAACGCCTATCTGTGCTGGAATTCGGACTTCGGGGAGGTCGGCGATGACGGCACGATCCAGGAAGCCTGGCATCTGATGGGTACCAAGGTCGGCCTGGTACACATCACCGAGCTATGGAAGACCGAGTATCCTTGGCGCGAACTCTTCTCCAAACTGAAGGGCGTAGGCTACGAGGGCTACACGCTCGCCGAGATCTCCGCTGCAAACGATGACGCCGAGCGTCTCATGCACTACTACAAAGCACTCTGGGATGCGTATCAGCATTGAGGGCTGGTGACGCCCCTGTGCAAAGCACGAGGACGAGATGTTCCAGTACGAGCAGGGGCCCGGGAGAGAGCCCGGGCCTTTTCCTTACTTACATCTCTCGTCGCCAGGCTGACCCTGGTAATGCCAATTCCTAAATCTTCAATGCCTCTACAAGTCCCGCGTTCTCCAACTCCCCTCTCAGCCTTCCCTCTTCTTCATCATCGAGCGGCCGAGCCGGCAATATCGGATCACCACACTCGATCCCCTGCCAGCGCATTAGTGTATGCACCGCACCATTCTGGCGGACGGTCTGTGCGCCCCTGATCAGCCGGTTTACGTCGCGTTGTAGCTCACGCCCCCTCTCGTAGTCACCCGCGACAGCCGCTTCGTAGATCCCCACAAAGTGCTCGGGCATGATGTTGTAGTACGTCCCGATCCCGGCCTGCGCTCCCATGGCCATCCCGGCCAGGAAGACCTCGTCGTGGCCGTTGAATACGTGGGGGCTCCGACCGCCATCCATGATCCCTTCCATCAGGAAGAGGTTGAAGTTCGTGAACTTCAGTCCCGCCACGCCTTCGATCGAGAGCAAGCGGTCCATTTCGTCCATCGTGAACTCCCGATGGGTGACGACCGGGATGTAATAAACGAACAGTGGTAAACCGCTGGCGTAGGCCAACCGCGTGTAGTGCGTGTGCACTTCCTCGAAGGCGTAGCCCTGCACGTACGGCGGCAAGCTGGAAATCCCGTCTGCACCGGCCTCAGCCGCGTGCTTGGCCAACTCCACTGCGTCTGTCTCTGCCGGCGCCCCCACGTGTACGACGACCTTACCTTTTCCCTTCGACGCTTCCACCGCGACCTCCGTCGCCTCTTTCCTCGCGTGCACGGGCAGGAGATACCCTTCGCCCGTGTTTCCGCAGAGATACAGCCCTTGAACGCCTGAACCATAAAGATGCGCGATCAGCGTCTCAAACCGGGACGCGCTGAACCGGCCCTGATCGTCCTTCGGACTTACTGTTGCGGGGTAGACCCCTTTAAATCCATCAATCAGCATCGTTCTCCTCCTCTTGGTGGCGCCAATATCCTTGCGAGCGTGGATTCAGTCAATCCTCTGTTTCCAGCTTTTCGGGCCCACCCTATCTTTGCTCTATGACGCGTAAGCAACTCGCCGCAATCTTCCTGATCCTGTTATCCGTCGCCATCTGTACCTGGGCGCCGCTTCCGCTCGAGGCAAATGGACGCATCGTCCTCGCCCTGGCGCTGATTTCGGCCGTCTGCTGGACGCTCGAACCCATCTCGGTCGAACTCACGGCGCTCTGCCTGCTGCTCGCGCTCCCGCTCTCCGGTGTCTCCACGTTCGACGGGGCTTTCTCCGCGTTCGGAAGGCCAGCCGTCTGGCTTGTCTTTGCCGGGATGGTTATCAGTCAGCTGATCACAGAGACTCGACTGGGCAGTCTTCTGTCCGGGATCATCATCGGTCGTTTGCGACATCCGTCGGTCTTCATCCTGGAGCTCAGCCTGCTAGGGCTTCTCCTTGCGATCCTCATCCCGTCGGGCGTTGTTCGCGTGCTCATCATCCTGCCCGTCCTGATTGCGCTGATCAATGCCCTCAAAGTGGAGCGACAGTCCAACCTGAGCGCGGCCATCGTCCTTTCTGTGGTCTGCGCAACTTACTATGGCGGGACCGGCATCCTGACGGCCTCCGTGCCCAACATGGTCATCATGGGGGTGCTCGAGGCCGAGCAGCAGCCCGTCTTCTGGGCACAATGGGCCGGCCATATGCTTCCCGTCATCGGTATCATCCGTGTCCTAACCGTCGCAGGCGTCGTTGTCCTGTTCTTCCGTCCGTCCCTGCCCGACGTGCCCCTCACAAGAGAGGCGCCCGAATTAGGGCCTCCGGAACGAAAAGCCCTCGCGTTGCTGCTCCTGGGTGTTCTGGCTTGGGCAACGGACGTGATCCACCACGTTCACCCCGTCCTGATCGGTCTCAGTCTGTCCATCCTGTGCATCGCCCCCCGAATCGGGCCGCTCACAACCGCGCATCTGAGGAAAGTGAACTACCCGATCCTCATCTACATAGGGAGCGTCTTCGCCCTCGGTGAGGCGTTCGTCGATTCGGACGCAAGTGCCGCACTGGCGCAGAGGCTGACGGGATGGCTCGATCTGGCCGGGAATCCGATGGCGAAGCAGCTCGCCGCTATCACCTACATCGTCACACCGTTCAACTTCCTCGTCGACACCGCCGTGGTCGGTGGGGTACTGACCCCTCCCCTCTTGCAGCTAGGAGCAAGTTCGGGCCTGTCCGCGCTACAGGTCGGGTTGAGTGTCGCCGTCGCGACGGGCATGGTCTTCTTCCCCTACCAGGGCGCCCCCTTCATGATCGCCTATTCCTACGGCTACGTGAGCATGCGGCAGTTCGTGACCACGATGGTGGCCGTCTGCCTGATCAATCTGGTAATCCTCGTCCCGCTCAACCTGCTCTACTGGGGCTGGATCGGCCTCTTCTGACCGTGGCTTGACAGCCTGAAGCCCGCGGTATACCATCGATTCACGCAATCACCCGACTACGGAGCAGAGCATGGCATTACAGAACGTACACGGCGAGCGGGCGCTCGCGTGGGGAGCGATCGAAGCAGGCGTTTCGGTCGTCACTGGCTACCCGGGATCACCGGGCACGAACACCTTCCTCGCCCTCGAGGAGACGGCGAAGGATTACGGGCACTACACGGAGTGGTGCGTAAACGAACGCGTCGCCCTGGATCAGGCGGCTGGCGCATCCCAGGCGGGCAAACGGTCTCTCGTCTGCCTGAAGAGCGTCGGTATGAACGTCGCCCTCGACACGGTGATGGTCCTGAATATGACGGGCGTCCACGCCGGCCTCGTCATCTTGATGGGCGACGACCCGGGCGCCTGGGGATCTCAGAACGAGCAGGACACTCGTCCCATTTCGCCCCTGTGCGAGTTGCCCATGGTCGAGATCTCGGAAGCAGGCGAGGGCCGGGAAGCGATGCGATGGGCCTTCGAGTTCTCTGAGCGCCACCAGACCATCGTCATCCTGCGGATCACCCGCAGCTACAGCGTCGGCATAACCGAGATGAAGGGTCTCAACCCGCCCACGGAGAAGCCGGCCCTCGAACCTGCACGCGAGCCGTATCGCTTCATCTCCGCCCTCGTGACGGTCCACAAGAGCCACACACGGTTGCACGGGAAGCTCAAGGCCATCGAAGCCGAGTTCGAGAAATCGCCACTCAACAGTGTGACCGGCTCCGGCTCTCTCGGCATCATCGCAACCGGCATGGTCTACACCAAGTTTCTCGAGGCAGCAGAAGGCGCGGACCTTTCCGGGGTACAGGTGATGAAGCTGAACACGCTGTACCCCCTGCCATCCGAGACGATCGGAAACTTTATGTCGTCCTGCGAGCAGATCCTCGTCCTCGAGGAAGTCGATCCCTACCTGGAAGACACGATCAAGACAGTCGGATACGACGTCGGCGCGAAGGCGAAAGTCCTCGGCAAACGAACGGGCCACGTCAACTGGGAAGGCGAGCTGTTCCGCTGGCACATCCAGAAGGCGCTGCAGGAGTTCCTGCCCGGATTCTCGCCATCCAAAGCCTACACGGAAGAGAACTGGGAAGAGGAGAAGCCTTTCCGGAAGTCCCACTGCGCTGGTTGCCCCTATGTCCACATCATCAAGACGTTCCGTAAGGTCGCCGAGTCGATCGGGCAGAACCCTTATATGGCAGCGGATCCGGGCTGCGTCGTCACCGCAGCCGAGTTTCTCGACGCCAAGCTGTGCATGGGATCATCAATTGGTGTGGCTTCAGGCTACCAGGCCGCAGGTGTGACGGAGCGAACGGTCGCGATCACCGGCGACTCCGCCTTCTACCACGCCAGCATCAACGGGATCGTTCAGGCGCGGGCTACAGGCTCGAACGCAATCATGGTGGTCCTGGATAACGGCGGTGCGCTGACGACGGGCGGACAGGCCACGCCAGACGGCGGTCTGCCTCTGACCGATGGGAAAGGCAACAAAGTCGGGATTCGGGAGATCGGAGAAGTCTGTGGCTGTGACCCGATCTGGGAGGTCGGCCCGGACGATTCGGACGATCAGATGAAGGCGACGTTCAAGGAAGCCCTGGAGAACGACACATTCAGCATGATCATCGTCCGGAAGCCATGTAAACACGTGGATTAGCCCGTTCGAAAGCCGGAAAATCCAAAAGCGAAAGGCCAGGTACTTTACGGTGCCTGGCCTTTCGCTTTTCGGGGGTGAGATTCGACTTTCAGACCTGTGACTTTTCGACTGCCTCTACTTCTGTACATAAAAAAGGCTCTCCGGGCCGCGGAGC
>MDTE01045117.1_pt1 | contig 30052 bp, 17 predicted proteins | sample 811231 | NCBI WGS metagenome assembly MDTE01 (sample SAMN05326651, study PRJNA326480) | marine metagenome | isolation source: seawater | place: Indian Ocean: Red Sea | collected 2010 | reverse complement strand
TCGCGCGCGTCCGTTCGTGCGCGTGACTTCACCCGCGGACGCCCGGTGGACGGACGCGAATCGGTCGGTCGTCGCGCGGTCGGCGCCATGCTCTCCGCCCCGGCCCGCGCGCGCGTCGCGTTCGCGCACCGCGCGCGGGTCGTCTCAAAAAGTAACCGCCACCGCCGCCGCGCGTTCGTCCCCGTACCTCGCGCGAGGGGCGACGACGGCGATCGACCGGACGTCGCCGTGCTCGGAGGCGGTGCCGCGGGACTCACCGCGGCGTATTTCGCGGCGACTCGCGGCGCCGAGGTGACGGTGTTCGAACGAACGTCCGAGCCCGGTAAGAAGATTTTGATGTCCGGCGGCGCCAGGTGTAACGTGCTCCCGGCGAGCGCGAGCGCGGGAGATTTCGTGACGGAATCCGCGGCGAGGAGGCTCAAAGCCGTGTTGGCGTCGTGGAGCGTGGATCGGTGTAAGGAATGGTTGGAGGAGGACGTGGGATTGGCGCTCGGCGTCGAGCGGGAGACGAACAAGTATTTTCCGCTGAGTAATTCATCGAAAGAGGTGCGAGATAAGCTCGTGAGCGCGTGCGAAAGAGCGGGGGTGAAGTTTAAGTTTGAGACCTCGGTCGATGGTCTCGCGCGATCCGGGGACGAGGACGCGGGCGAGTGGACGCTTCGAGTGCGAGGATCGGCGGACGTGCGCGCGAAAACCGTCGTTCTGGCGATGGGAGGTATGAGTTTTCCGGCGGTGGGAACCGACGGCACGGGATACGCCATCGCGAGGCGCGATCTCGGTCACGCCCTTAACGACCCGTATCCGGCGCTCGTGCCTCTGACCGGACCGCACCCGGGGGGCGAAGCTATGCCGGGCGTGTCCACGCAGGTTGAGCTCAAGGTGACGGAGTCAAAGTCTGGCGGCGGAGGCGGAGGGAAAAAGAAGGCTGCGCGGGCGACGCGCAAGGGATTTTTATTCACGCACCGCGGATTTTCGGGACCGAGCATTTTAGATCTCAGTCATCACTTGGTGCGTCCTCTGGTGCGCGCGAACAACGCCAAGGGCGGGAGCACCCAAGACGAAAACTTTGACGATCCGACGGACGCGTCGCCGAAAATGATGGTCAACTGGAGCGGCATCAATCGCGAGGAGTGGCAGGAGCGCCTGACGGCGCCACCTGGCAGAGCTCTTGTCTTGAGTCGACTCCGCGAAGCGCTCCCGAGCAGACTAGCCGACGCTCTCGTCGCGGAATCCGGCGTTGATTCGAGATGCAAAATAGCCGAGCTCAAAAAGGATGATCGTCTCAAGCTCTTGAAAGTGTTGACCGAGTACGAAATCGCCGTCAAGGGTCATCAAGGTTATCGCAAGGCTGAGGTCACGGGAGGGGGAGTCGCGCTGGATGAATTAAACACCGCCTCGATGGAATCGCTCAAGGCGCCGGGAATATTTTTTTGCGGCGAGGTGTGCGACGTGTTCGGTCGAATCGGTGGATTCAACTTTCTTTGGGCGTGGTGCAGCGGACGTCTCGCCGGCCAAAGCGCGGCTCGCAAAGTTTTAGAGGCTGAAGGGTGAGAGAAGCACTATCAGTGAGAGAAGCACTATCAGATACAGTAGCATTTTACAACAATTTACAGATCCAACAATTTGATTATATTGATTATGAAACGCTCGGCGGGATGAATTGCCAAGGTCTCAACATCATCGTACTCACCGTGTTAGGTTCACATTGTACAGGCGTAGACAGGAACAGCGGAATCGGTTGCACCGTCGAGTGCGACGGCGATACGCGAATTTTAGCAGCTTGACTGAGGTTGAAGATTTCTCCCTCCACGAAGACGCGACTCCATCGGACGTTTCCGCGTTCCACCGCGAGGTTGTACGCGTTCGAACTGAGTCTACACCCTAAGATGTCGACATTCGCACCACCGGAGATGCAGATGCCATCGTTCGCGTTGGAGGCTACGTCGCAACCCTCCACGACGCAGTTGATTTCGCCGGAGTTGTCCTCGTTGCTGTGTTCAGAGTCCAAATCCATAAGAAATGCTGAAAACTCCTCCTCGACGTCGAGCTCTTCGTCAAACTCATTGTACTGCGCGGGCAAATAACCGCGAATACCGTGTCTCTGGGAAATATCGATGCCGTTGAACGCATTCCCGCGCACTTCCGAGTTTCGAATCGTTCCGCGACCGCACATCGCGATGCCGACGCTTCCGTTATTGGCGATGATGGAGCTCGTAATATCTGCGAAGGATGAAACACCGACGGAAATCCCAGCGCCCATGTTGTTTGCGATGAGATTGTCGCTGATCAAACCATATGCTCTGTCAAATAAGACGACGGCGTGCGCGTATCCGTTCACGATGCGGTTATTCGCGATGCACACCTTGCCCGAAAGCGCCGTGACGGCGGCAAACAAACGATCGTATCCGAACGACGATGGAACACCCTCCATCTGACCGTTTTCATCATCCTTTGACATCGCCGCCGTGATTCGACATGCCGACAGAGAGCTCTCAGACATTGTCAGAAAACTCGTAAGAAAGGAGTGAATGTTGCACGCGTGCACGTGCGCCACGGCGTTGCGCGCCGGCGCGACCACGCCTTCACCCGCGCTTACGATATCGCAACTATCGAGACGTAATTTAGAGCCATCGGAGATGTACACACACGCTTGATGACCGTCGCCCGATAAACTTCCACGCTTGGTGGCGCTGTGTCTGAAGCACGTGACATTGGTGACGACGGAGAAGAGCTTGTCGTCGCGGTGCGACCAAGACGTGGTTCTGATCGACGGACATTCATTGCTCACGATGAGAATATCTTCTCGTTTACCCACGCCTAAGATTTCCACACCGCAAGGGACGGTGAGCGGACCGTCGTACGTGCCCGGTCCAAGCTCCAAGACGTCGCCCGCCGACATGGTGTTTAGCACTCTCTGCAACGCGCGCGCTTGTATCGACTTCTCATCGGACGCGCTCACGACGCGAACGACGCGTTTACTCGTGGAGTTTCGCTTCATTTGACGCGTGGCGTATCGTTCCTTGTACACGGCTCGCCAACCTTCACCTCCCCGGTACGCGTCCGGTCGTTCCGTCTCGTTTCTGAAGTTGGATTCAAACGGCAATTTCGCGCTCTTCGCCCAAGTCTGCGCCGGTCTCCACCGCCATCTCGACTCGTACAGCCCTTTCCATAAACAATCATCCATCGTCGCCTCTCGCATCGCTCGACACGTCCGCGCGAGCGCCTCGACGCCCGTCGTATCCAGAAACTCGCAAACCTTCAACAGACAGTCTCGCGGCAATCGGTCCAACGCGCCCGCCGCCGCCGCCGTCACCGTCGTCTCGCGCGTCGCCTCTCTCGCCCTCGCATCGTCACCGCGCGCACTCTCCAACGTCGTCTTCCGACCGCACCGTCTTCGCCACTCGCGCCCGTTCCCTCGTCCTCGCCTCGCCCGTCTCGTCCTTCGCGCGCGTCCCTCGGCGCGTGCGCCGTCGGGAAACCGTCCCGGCGACCCCACCGGACTCTCATACGTCTCCCCGCTCGCGCGCTCGCCCCTCGGTCGATACCTCACGCGCGTCCCTCGTCCCTCGACCCCGACCCGGCCAAGCGTCCGCCATCGATTCCCTCGCGCGCGCGCGCACGCGTCCCCATCCGACGTGTCCCCGTCATCCGAATCCATCCGCGCCAACGTCCGCCACATCGCGCCCGATCGCCGCGTTTTCGCCCCCGAGTCACCCACGGACGCGCGCGACATCCCCCGCGCGTCTTCCCTCGCCGCCTCGTCCCTCGATCGACGACGTCGACGCCGAGACGCGTCGAGCAATCCGAACCGTTACGCGCGCGACGGTGCCGCGCGGCCCCGTGGGGGTGGACAGATCCATGACACTGTTTGCCCATACACGAATGTATGCATGATGGGCTTCACGAGCCCACACTATGTATCCCACCCGCGAGACCCTCGATGATGATGATGATGATGATGATGATGATGATGATGCGCGTCCGATCCGATCGAGAGACGTCGACGCGCGCGCGGTGACGAGGAGACGAGGGCGAACGCGCTCGCGATCGTCGTCTCGCGCGAGGAGATCTCGACGTCATGTGCGGCATCTTCGCGTACAGCAACCACAACTGCCCGAAGAGTCAAAAGGAGATCGTCGAGAAACTCCTCACGGGACTGCGACGATTGGAGTATCGAGGGTACGATTCGGCGGGATTGGCGATCGACGATGGGAGCGATGCGTCGCACACGGAGGCGAGGGTGTTTCGACAGACGGGGAAGATCGCCAACCTGGAGGCGCTGTTGAGGGAGAGCGACGCGGATTTACATCCAGAGGTTGTGTTTGAGTCGCACTGCGGCATCGCGCACACGAGATGGGCGACGCACGGTCCGCCGGCGCCGAAGAATTCGCACCCGCACACGAGCGATGGTGGAAATGACTTTTTGGTCGTGCACAATGGGATCATCACGAATCATCAGGCGTTGAGAGAGACGTTGACGAGGAAGGGATACGTGTTCGAGAGCGACACGGATACCGAAGTCATTCCAAAGTTGACAAAGTATTTGTACGATAAGTTTCACGAAAAGTGCACGTTCAGGCAGCTCGTGATGGAGGTGTGCAGACAGTTGCAGGGAGCGTACGCGCTGGCGTTCAAGTCGAAGCACTACCCGGGTGAATTGGTGGCGGCGAAGCGGGGCTCTCCGTTGATTTTGGGCATCGCCGAGGGTCCGCATCCGGGCGAACAGCACGCGTTGGTGACGAGCGAAGGTTTCGTGCCGCCGTCCAAACGCGCGAAACGAACCTCCATTGAATTCTATTTCGCTTCGGACGCCTCAGCCATGGTTGAACACACCAAGCGCGTGTTACACCTCGAAGACGACGACGTCGCGCACATTCGCAACGGCGCGTACGGCATCTATCGCATGGAGAAGATTCACTCCGAAGGGGACGATTCGCCGAGCTTGGCGTACGCGCCGACGGTGAAATCGGCGGAAGTCGAGCGCACGATCGAGACGCTGACGATGGAGGTTGAACAAATCATGAAGGGGAACTACGATCACTTTATGAAGAAGGAGATTCACGAGCAACCGGACGCCATTAAACAGACGATGCGCGGTCGCGTCGTCTTCGACCCGGACGGAACAACGGTGCAGCGCGTTTTCTTGGGGGGTATGGTAGATTATTTGGGCACGATTCGACGTTCGAGACGCATCATTTTGTGCGGGTGCGGAACGAGTTACCACAGCGCCATCGCCGTGCGTCAACTCATGGAGGAACTCACCGAGTTGCCGGTGACGTTGGAGCTCGCGTCCGACGTCCTCGATCGACAGTGTCCATTCTTCCGCGACGATTCCATCATCTTCATCTCTCAATCCGGTGAGACCGCGGACACGCTGCGCGCGTTGGAGTACGCCAAGTCCAAGGGTGCGCTCTGCATCGGTATCGTCAACGTCGTCGGTTCCGCAATCTCTCGCGCCACCGACTGCGGTTTGCACATCAACGCCGGCGCCGAAATCGGCGTCGCCTCCACCAAGGCGTACACGTGTCAAATCACCTCGCTGATTCTCCTCGCCCTGGCGCTCAGCGAAGACTCTCGCTCTCGCGCCGATCGTCGCATGGACATCATGCGCGGCGTTGCCAAGCTTCCGGAGACGATGCGTCGCGCGCTCGAGCTCGACGACAAGATGAAGAAGCTCGCGCAATCGCTCGTCGACGAAAACTCCCTCTTGCTCTTCGGAAGAGGATACAACTACGCCACCGCCCTCGAGGGCGCGCTCAAGGTGAAGGAAGTCGCTCTGTTGCACTCCGAGGGTATCCTCGCTGGGGAGATGAAGCACGGTCCGCTGGCGCTCGTCGACGAAACCTTGCCCCTCGTCGTCATCGCCACGCGCGACTCTTCGTTCACCAAGCAAAAATCCGTCATCGAGCAGCTTCGCGCCAGAGACGCCAGGTGCATCCTCATCGTCGGCGAGGACGACGACAGTCTCGATAAATACGCGGCGAGCGATGAGATGCTCATCAAGGTTCCCGAGATGTGCGATTGCTTGCAACCGTTGATCAACATCATCCCGTTGCAGTTGTTGAGTTACCATCTCACCGTCTTGCGCGGGCACAACGTCGACCAACCGAGAAATCTCGCAAAGTCCGTCACAGTGGAGTAGGGCGACGGTCGATTCGCGTTCAGATGAGTAATACTTTGTTAATATCACCGCGCACACATTCTTTTCCTTCCGTCCGTCCGGGTCGCGTTCATTTCGCTTCTCACCGCGGGCGAGCGCTCGCGCTCGCCGACGTCTTCCGAGCTCGGAGCGCGAATCGACGCGCGCGTCACACCCTCGCACGCGCGTCGGGCGGTGAGACGGGGATGTCGGGATTCTGGCGACCCGGGGCGTCGACGCCCGACGCCGATCGACCGACGACGCTGCTGAGCGCCGACGTCGACGCCGACGACGGCGCCGGGCCGAGTTGCATTCACTTTGAGCGCAATCCGAAAGCGTCGCTCGCGGCGCGACGTCGCGCGCTTCCCATCGCCGCGCACCGAGACGAGGTGCTGTATTGCGTAGAGCGTCATCAGACGACGGTGGTGGTCGGGCACACGGGGTGCGGGAAGACGACGCAGATTCCGCAGTTTCTTCGGGACGGAGGATGGTGTCGAGGCGGACGAGTGGTGGCGGTGACGCAGCCGAGACGCGTGGCGGCGCAGACGGTTGCACAGCGCGTCGCGGAGGAGGTTGGGTGCGCGTTAGGGGACGTTGTGGGGTACGCGATACGATTCGAGGACGTGTGCACGCCGGGGAAGACGGAAATTAAGTTTTGTACGGATGGCGCGTTGCTGCGAGAACTCGCCGAGGATCCGCTGTTGACGAAATATTCCGTCGTCATGGTGGACGAGGCGCACGAACGCACGCTCGCGACGGATCTGTTGTTGGGACTCTTGAAAAAGGTGCAACGCGCGCGACGCGATTTGCGTTTAATCGTGTCGAGCGCGACAATTCAGGCGGAATCATTTGCGGAGTTTTTCGACGCGAGCGCCGCGGATGCCGCCGACGGGAAAGGCGGCGACGAGCCTTCGAGGAAACCAGTCATCATGTCCGTCGAAGGGCGAGCACATAGCGTGTTGATGCATTATTTAGACGAGCCGACGGGCGATTACGTGCGAACGGCGGTGGAGACGGTGTTGGAAGTGCATCGCAGCGAAGGTCCGGGCGACATACTCGTCTTTCTCACGGGCGAAGAAGAGATCGACGACGCGGTGAATTTGCTCGAAGAAGAGGCTCGAGAGATGCGAAAAGATTCTCATAGATATGCGAGCGCTGGATTAGATTTAGTGGTGTGCCCGCTGTATGCGGGATTGAATCCCGCTGCGCAACTCGAGGCGTTTCGACCTCCGAGAAGAGGCACGAGAAAGGTTGTCGTGGCGACGAATGTCGCGGAAACCTCTGTCACGATCGAGGGCATCGTGTACGTCGTGGACTCGTGTTTCGCGAAACAAAAGGCGTACGACCCAGAGCGAGGCATGGAAAGTTTGTACGTGGCGCCTTCGAGCAAGGCGAGCGCGAATCAACGCGCGGGTCGCGCGGGTCGCGTTCGTCCGGGCAAGTGCTTCCGATTGTGCACCGAATTAGATTTCCGCGCCTTGGCTGACGTCACCGCGCCCGAGATAGTTCGCAGCGATCTGGCGAGCACGGTGTTGCAGATCAAAGCGATGGGCATCGATAACATCATGAATTTCGAGTGGATTTCGCCGCCGCCGGCGTCGAACATGATCAAGGCGCTCGAACTCTTGTACGCGCTCAGAGCCTTGGACGACGACGCAAAACTCACGAACCCGCTCGGCATTCACTTGGCGGAGCTTCCGGTGGAACCGCAATTAGGAAAAATGCTCTTGGTGAGCGGCGAGATGGGGTGCGTGCGCGAGGCGCTCACGGTGGCGGCGTATATGCAGGTGCGTTCGCTGTGGGTGACGCACCGCGGTCAAAAGAAACGTTTAGATGAAATGCGTCAACGTTTCGCCGTGGAAGAGGGCGACGCGATCATGATGCTGAACATTCACGACGCGTACCGCGATGCGAGAAACCAGTCGAAATTCGCCAACAACAACATGCTCAATAATCGCGCGCTCTTGCGCGCCGGCGACGTTCGCGCGCAGTTAAAGCGCCATCTCGACCGGCTCGGGGTCATCACGAACTCATCCTGCGGCGAAGACACGATACCGATTCGTCGAGCCATAGCCGCTGGATTTTTCGCCAACGCCGCCGCGTTGGCTCCGTACGGCGGCGGCGCCGACGGTTCCGTCTTCAACTCTCTTCGCGCCTCGAGCGCTCGCGCTCGCGCCCGAGAGCTTCGCGTGCACCCGAGTTCCGCCATCTTCAATTCTCGTCCCACCTGCGTCGTGTACTGCTCCGCCGTGCGCACGGACAGAGAGTACATGCGCGACGTCACCGTCGTCGAGGCGGATTGGCTTCGCGAGCTCGCGCCGCACTTTTACCGCGCCGCGCCCGCGCGCGCCTAGCGCCTCGCCGCGCGCACGCGCCCATCATCACACCACGCACCGCAGCGCGCAGACCAACGTTGTGTACACACACGCATCGATCGATCGATGTAATCGCGTCGACCCGTCCCGTCGCCCTTCGCGCGCGCGTCCGTTCGTCTTCCCAATCGAAACGCGCGCGCGCCTCCACCTCCACCTCCACCTCCACCTCCACTCCTCGCACGCCCCGAACCCAACCCAACCAAAAAAACAGGCGACGTTTCGCCGCGTCGCGCGCCGTCTCTCCCGCGTCCCCGCTCTCGCGCGCTCCCCGCTCGCCGCTCGCGGCGGCCGGTGTGCGCCGTTCGGTTCCCCGCCTCGCGCGGTGCCCGACGCTTCAACGCGCGCCTCGACCGAGCGTCAGCCCGATCGCGGTCGCGGACCGCGAGCTCGAGGCGGACGCGCGATCCGCGCGGTGTTTAGACAGACGCGGGCGACGACGCGCGCGCGCGACGGGGCGCCGCCCCGCCCCGGGCGTCCGGTTACAAGCCGTCGCGACACGACCCAGCGATAGACTTCTCGGACGGCGAGTACGAGGTGGGTTTTCTTTATGGATGTATGTGTGGTAAAAGTTATGGGTGCGAGTCGACCGGTCGCGTCGTCGTCGGCGTCGCGTCTTTTCCTCGGTCCGCGACGTCCTCTCGCGCGGGAGACGGCGGCGCGGGAGACGGGTCGTCGTCGTCGTCGTCGTCGTCGTCGTCGTCGTCGTCGAGCGGTCGAGCGATCGAGCGCGGATTCGGGACGGAGGAAGGAGGCGCGGAGACGACCCGAGGCGTTCGGATTGATTCGGATTTGGATTTGGATTGGATTGGAATCTTTTCCCTCTCGCGCGTCGGTGGGATCGCGCGATCGATCGTGCCTCGGCGCGCGGTGACGCGGGACGAACATGTCGTGGCGCGCGGTGCGGAGGGGTGGGACGCTGAGCGCGCCGGGACATCGAGGGGGGACGTCGGGGTCGGGGTCGTATAGCGTCGGCGCGCGCGGGAGCGTCGTCGGCGCGGACGCGAACGTCGTCAATGGGAGCGCGATGGGGGAGGAGGTCGGTGGATACCGGACGGTGGCGATCGATGCGACGGAGATCGACGTGCCGCACGTCGAGGCGCTCGTGGCGTCGAAGCGAGCGAGGTGGTTGACGCTGGAACGCGGGACGAATGACGGGTGGGCGCGAGGCGCCGAGGCGCGCGAACGCGATGAGGAGAGATACGAGGACGAGGACGCGAACGGGGACGAGACGAGACGATCGACGGAAATAGAGGCGTCGACGTCGGTGAGCGGTGATGGGAAGAATGGTCAGACGATGGAATCGACGAATGATTTCGCGACGGATGGCTCGCTGTTACAGTTGTATCACGCGGGCGTTCGAGGCACGCATCCGTTTCCGGGATCGTTGGCGCTTCCGAAGACACCGACGAGCGCGTTGGTTCGCGGTGAAAAGTTACCCGCGGTGTCCGCGCGCGCGGCCGAGCGAGAGAGTCGCACGTTACGGTTCACGATGGAGGTGGCGGAGATTCACTTTGAAGTCGGCGCGCTCGAGACGGTGGAGGGGACGATGGCGCTCTACGACGTGCAAACGCGTACCAAGGTGAGCGAAAATTTTCACTTTTCGTGGCCGAACGCGAAACAGCAGAAAACGATCGCCGCTTTCACCGTTCCAGCCGAAGCTTTGACGCCAAATCTGAGACTCATCGCGCATCTCACCCATCTCGCCGCGGACGAGGGCGGCATAGAGGACAAGGTGTACACGCACAAAGACATTCGTAAGGCGAAGGTTCACGCCGAAAAGGAGCGACAACGAGTGCTGGGAATGGAGGCACTTCGTCAGGCGAAGGAGCAACAGGTAATGCAGGCGAGATCGACGCAAGCCACATCGGTGCACTCGTCCGACGGGAGCTCGGCGCTCGCAGCGCAAGAGGTTGAAAATCCGAATTTGTCCAAGCGTCGAAACTTACTCGCGTGGGCGGTGCTGCCGATTTTCGACTTACGCGTGGGAGGTGCGCCGGGCGCGAACATGCTGTTGAAAGAAACGTCGTGCTCGGAGATGTATCGAGTCAAAGAGGCTTACAGTGACCACGCGCTCCTTGAGGCGGCGATGTCGAACGGAACGAGTCACTCTCTGAAATCGCACAAACCGATTCGATGCAGAATGATTTGTCGACTGAACCCGTTGAACGCGCCATCACCGGGCGCGGAAATCAATGGGTTCGAGTTCCCGAGAGGTTTAGTGCACGTCAAGGAGTTGAGCTCTTTCAACCCGCGCGTCGCGACCGGCGCTTTCGATTGGGAAATGGCTTGGGGCGGCGCCATCGACGACGGTCTCTCGAGAGAGCTGTACGTGTACGTGAAATCGATAGACATCGGCAAACGTCAAGACCTTCGGGTGCGCATTCAGCTCAGAGACGATGACTTAGAGATTGAATGCAAAGGTTTACTGGCTTTCCCGTCGCCGTGCGGTCGGGGGATGTGTCGCGAGAGCTGGACGACCATGAGCCGCATGCGCTCCAAAGGTGGTGTGTTTTATCACGAAGCGCGCGTACGGCTGCCCGTGCGGTTGAATCCATCGCACCATCTCGTGTTGAGCATCTACGGCGCGCAAAGCGCGTCGAATGGCATGTTCGGTAGTGGCGGCGGCGAGGAAGAATTGCTCGGCCACTCCGTCATCAATCTTTGCTCTCAACCCGAAACCTTGGCGGCGAAGGTTGCGAGCGCGACGACACCCACGGGTGGCGACATCAGCCTCGTCGCGATACGAGAACTTTTACCAAAGTACTTGCAGTCAAACGTTCGAGCGCACATGCCATACTGGGAGGAAAGAAAGGAATGCGTGCACGTGCGTCTCCGACTCGCGTCGACGATGCACACAGGCGACTCGCACATTGGCGCTCTTTTCGCCGCGACGAGCGCGTGGCGTGAAACGCAGACACCAGAAACCGAAGATAAACTGAGAATAGCCGTGAGTGAGCTCGCTCTCGCGAACGTGCACGCGCTCATTCAGCACTTACCAGCGGTGTTAAATCTACTCATGAGTTTGACGTTGAGAGTTTCGGATTCGTCTCAACTGGACATCTACGAACAAGAAGAGAAGCAAAGCTCGCGGTTGAGCAAAGACTCGCGCAGAGATGACGACGAGGACGACGGCGCTTCTCTCGTCTCGGCTGGGTTGAGCGACGACTTTACGCAGAGCGCGGATTTGTTGGAGAGAAGGCTGTCGCTCATACCCGCGCTTCCGAAGTACGAACGAGTCGACGCGACGCAAGACATCGGGATATTGGCGTTCCACACGCTCGTTCGCGTCGTCGCGGCTGTGCAACGCGTCGAGCCTGGGAAAACGCCTCCGCTGAAGGGAGTGGCGAGCCACAGTCCTCCGTTGGAGGCGTACATGACGCTCGGATTCGGATCTCTCGAGCGTTCGTGGAGCAAACAATTGGGTAAATTACAGACGCTCGGGACGTCGCGAGCGGCGTTACCGGCGCACACCATTCTCGCCAAGCGTTACGCTTCCGTGCTCGCGGAAACTCGCGAGCCGTACGTTCCTTACGAGGAGGCTCTTTCGATGTCGTGGTTCTTCCTCGGGATGATTCATCGCGCCGTCGCGCTCGATCGAGCGCAATCACCGAGCGACACTGTGTCCATCGAAAACGATGAAATGCCGTTGCGAAACGTCATCGACATCTTGTCGAATGAAGTCAAGACTCGCGGCGAACGCATGTTACCGTCGGATGCCGACATGGATCAAGCGCGCAATTTGAACTGCGGCGTCGCCATGTTTCTCACCCTCATGTTTTCCATACCGGGAATAAAAAAGTATCAAGAGGGATCGAGAGGGAACGGTACTCTCGGACGCGCTGGTCCGCTCGCGCCTCTCGCGACCATGCTCGCCGCCATGCACGTCAAGAGTCTCGGGCAGGGTGGCGTCAGACACACGGCGTTGTTGCGCGAATTCTTCGACACGTTGTGCGCGTCTCCCGTCATACTCGACATCATCACCGCCTCTGTGGTGTACGAAAGCAAAAATGGGTGGGGCGAAGACTCGTCCGAGCCTTCGAAATACAGTGCTGGCGACGCTCTGGTCAACGCGTTTACGGAGGCCATGCAGTGGAACCTCGAAAGCGATCCAGAACGAGCGAAAACGGCGTCTCGCATCGTCGCCGCGACGCTGACGAGACATGCGTGGGATCGTTCGTGGCAATCGTCCAGCGCGCGTCGATCCATCGCGGCTGCGTACGCGCCGTTACTTCGACTTCTCATCTCGCAGCGCGAGACAATTGAGACTCTCGATGTGGTCGGAAGACGCGACTTGTTGGTGAGTATTTTGATGCTCGCGCGCGACACGCAGGCGAACAATTTGTGGAACTGGCTCACCGAGGATCCCGTTCGCATGAAAAATTTCGTGAGTATCCTCTCGAGAGCTGCGGAAGATTTCGCGTACGAAACCGACGGTAACGATTCATGGTCGCCCTCTGGCCCCGTGGACGGAACCGCGGATTCAGAGCTCCACTACGATCCGCGCGTCGCCGCTGGTCAACTCAACACCTGCGTCTACATGATCATCTTGCGTCTCATCAGCGAATGGCACAGTCGCGGGAGCTTAAAATCCCAGTGGGGCGTCATCGGCGCCGCGGCTCGAGCGATGGGTGTCATGCGAAGAAGAAAAGTTTCTGATCCAAACGAGACGGTGCAGATTCCGAACACCAGGTTGAGTCCCAAGGCGTACTCCGAGTCTTCCCCGTCGTCGTTCATCGACGAATCGATCGACGAGGACGTCGAGTACGAGAGCATTTCGTTCAACGCGTTGGAAGGAATCTTGGGCGTCATGCTCGCCATCATGTCGAGACCGCAGAGCGAATCTTCGTGGAAAATGTCTGCGCCGATTTTGGATTCATTACTCCGAGAACACTGCAAGGTGCTCTTCGCGTCACTGCATCCGCGCAAAGTCAACGCACCGCTCGAGGAGTACCCACCGTCACCGGCCATCGCGCCGGGCGTCGCGCCGTACGCCTTTTTACAAGGCGCGGCCATCGCCGTCTTCAAGGCGGCGGCGCGTCCTCCGCCGGTGCGAGAGCTCGCCGTGGCCAATCTTCGAACCATGCTCGAATCATCCGTGGAAATCTTCGGCACGAGCGAACCGCTCTGTCCAACGCTGATTTACGCCATGCATGCCGCGTTCTTCCCGCTCAAACCGGTGTCGATTCAAGAGAGATTATCCATCTCGTTACAGAGTCTCAAATCCGGCACCGAGGTGAGTCCGTCGGGTTGGAACAATTCGGTCAAGGATACGCTGCACACGCTGGAGAGCGCCGAACTGTGCGTTCGACGCTTGGCAAACGCGACGATGAATCCCAGAAGCGCTCTCAATCTCCCACACGCGGCGGATCTCGAGGCGTTATTGGCTTTAGCGCTGAAATCATCCCCAGCCGCGCACGTCAAAGTGTTGCGCTCGCTCTCCGACAGGCTCGCCGCCGGCGAACACTGGGTCGAAGCCGGCGAGGCGTCGACTGCTGCGGGAATCATCGCCATGCAGGCGTTTTCCGTCGCCGCGCCGAATCTGTGCGTGTGGTTCGAACACGACGTGAAGGCTCTGCGAGAATCATTCTTCGCTCTTCCTGAGGGAGCGTCGCCGCTCCCCGCCGTGGCGGGAACGCGGTGCGGCACCGAGGAAATCGGAGAGCGACAAGTGCTCGCGCATCTCGCGCGCGCCGTCGAGTTATTCACGAGAGGGAACCATTTGGAGGCGGCGTTGCGCGTCATGGAGACGGCGCAAATCTCTTGGCAGACGCATCGTCAGTTTGATTCTCTGAGCGAATCGCACGCCACCATGGCGGAGCTCTTCCGTCGACTCGACGCCACGTTTTCCGTCGGCGATCCCAACCGGTACGAACTCGACGTCAAGGGTAAACCACCGCCGGAACCGGCGACGTTTTGGCGCGTTCGTCTGATCGGTAGCGCTTGGGACGACATGGTCGGTTCGGAGTGGGTCTACCGAGAGCCGCGAGAACGAACGCTCGGCGAGATGAATAAGAAGATCATCGCGCAGCTGTCCAAGTATTTGCAACCGGACACGCGGGTGGTCTCCATGTCCACCAACTCGGACGCCATCGTGGAGGAAGGGTGCGCCGGTTTACAGATTACGGCGTTACAGATTGATTTCGATGCCCTCGAGCAGACAGCGATTGGTGGTGGCGTCGGCGGTAAGGGATTCTCTCGCTGCGGCAAGTTTACGTTTGACGCGCCCGTCGTCTTCACCGAAACTGGCGAAGTGAGTCAGGCGCAAGGTCCCGTCGTCGCCGGTCTTCGGTATCAAGGTCGTCGTCGCACTAAGATCACGGTGGATGAAGAGTTCCCCAATCTGTTACCGCGCTCGCGAATCACCAACACGTCGGTCGAGGAGATGAACCCGTGTCAGAGCGCGATTCAGATGCTCAACGAGCAAACCTTTGCGCTTTTAGCTGCGGCGAACGCTCGCAAGCCTCAGGCGGAGCTCTTGCAGCGTCTGTTGCAGGGATCTCTCGCGGCTGGCGTGAACGGCGGTGTCCCGTCGCTGATTCAATCCTTCTTTGACATCGACTTTCCGTCCGAGAGTCGACAGGACGCGCACGAGCCTCGATTTTCCACGCCGACGCCCGTCGAGCCGTCGCCGAAACCGCCAAAGGCGGAGGTTCGGCAATCGACGCCGAGATTACCGATCATTCACAGGCGTGGGTTGAGCGAGACCGCCGTGCCGATGGGAGCGGGAATCCCTCTGGACACGCCAACGAGCGCGTCGTATCCTTCGCCGTCGCCAAACGTCAAAGCGCCGCCACCTTCGCCGGCGTCGGTGGCGACGTCTGCGCGCACGATGCCGACACCCTTGTCCATGACGACGCTGTCGCCGAGCACTCCGGCGCCGCCGCTGTCGCGATCCGATTGTATCGAATTGATAGAGGCGCTCTGGAAACTGTACCGCGCATGTGGAAAGGTTTTCGAGACGCACCGCACGCTCCAAAAGACGGAACACTTGGAACAATTATTCTCAAACGCGATTGCGGATTTGCGCGTGAGCATCGAGGCGGTTGAAAATAGTTTAGAATTCACCGCCGGAGAGGAAGAGTTTCCGTCAACCCCTTAGGAACGACTGTAACAAAAAAATCAAATCTCGTGTATTCATTACATTCACATCATACGTACAAATCTTCGTCGCGCGTTTCAATCAAATACGAAATCCCAGCTGACGGCGTCGTCCGAGTCGGACGTCTCGCGTTGCGAAGGCGCTTGCTCAACTTTGTCGAGCGCGGCATCGAGACCGGGACAATCACGCGCGAAGTGACCGATGACGCCGCACGTTCTGCACGCGCCCTCAGGCAAGACGGTGCAATCCCGCGCGAGATGACCGAGGTTGCCGCAACGATGGCACTTTTGGTCGGCGAGACGCGGTCGGTCGGCTTCCGGTCGATTATCCGGAAACAGACAGTCGCGCGCCCAGTGACCCTTCATCCCGCATCGGTTGCACACGTCCTCGGATTTCTGTGCCGGCGGCGCTGTGGTGGACGCGTACTCTTCAAAAGAGACTTTTCGACGGACCTCGTCGTCGTCCTTGGCGAGTCGAAATCGCTTCGTCGTTGAATCCATGACGATTTTCGCCTGTTTCATGGACGGCGTCGACGCGGGAGATTTGTTCGGCGTCACCGATCTGCTCTTCACAGGTGTTCGAGGACTCGCGCCGTTGCGCTCGATGTCGTGATACTCTTCGACGTCTCGTCCGACGCATCGTTCGAAGATGACGCGAGCGCACAGACACAACGGCATCTCACCGGTCGGAGCCTTTTCGCAGTTGAATTGGCCGTGAAAAATCGTGGTCGAGTGCACGTCCGAGCTCACGTCCAGGCTAAACTCGCGCACGGGTAATCGCTGAACGTACAGAAGGCGATCGTCGTGCTCGCTCCCGACGAACAATGTCCCCGGATATTTCGCCGGTAAATGGTTCATCGTGGTGAGTCCACTGTTTGACGCGTTTTTGAACGAAACCGTGACGTCAACGTTGTATTCCCGGCCGACGAGTTGGTGCTTCATGACGATGCACAGCGCGGATGGAAAATCTTTGACGTCTCCTTGAAGGTTGTTGCCGAACGGAAACTGCTTGTCCACCTTCATCTCGATGCGTCGAGGGTCCGCGGCTTCGACGGCGCTCAGCGTCGTGATGTTGGCGGCGAGAAGTTTTTCCATGACCTTTTTTGCGCGCGAGTGCTTGAGTTGCGAGATGTGCATCTTGGAGTCAGGCCATTTACGAATGTCCAGCGCTTTCGAGAGCGCGAACGCGTTCGTCGCCGCGGAAAATGTCAACGTCGATTGATAATACTCTGAAGCCGCGCGCAAGATGCGCGCGCCGAAATAGAAAATCTTGTCGCCTTCAATGCGCATGGACGGTAAGAGCGTGATCTTCGGCTCGATGACGTCAGATAATATGTACTGCGCGACGAGATACAACTTTTCAGCCGGCGTTCGGATGACTTTCGAGACGGAGAGTTTTTTCGTCTTGCCGGTAACCTCTCGCAGAGGAAATCGAACAATGTCGGATTGATTCAGTTCCTTCAACACCTTCTTCTCGTCGCGACGAAGCTTGATGTCTGAGCACTCATCGCTCTCGCAGAGCAAACGCAAAAGTTCCGCGAAAGACGACGTGGATACGCAGCGCATGATGTCTTGCATCGTCTTGAAGCGCAGGTAACGAAGCGACATGATGTCGCCGGCTTTGAGCGGCTGAATCGAGTTGTTGGCGTGCGCGCACATTCCGCTGGTGCAGAGCTCTCTCAGAGTCGCCGAGATCGTTCGCTTCGAAGCGTCGTGAGCGGATTCACCGTGCTGCACGCCGTACTTTTTCGGTTCGCTCGACATGCGTATGAAGTAATACGTGCTCTGTAACCATTCCAACGCGTCGTTGAATGAATTCACCGTTCGACAGCTGATTTCGGCATTCAGAGACTCTGGTAACGACGTGCGCAGACTCGACTCGAGCGGATACTTTCCGTGAACCAAACCTTCGTAACGAGTTTTGAGAGAATTCTTCGTCATGACCACGGCGACGCCCTCCGTGTCGTATTGGGGTCGACCCGCGCGTCCGATCATCTGGAGGAGGTTATCGTTGGAGATTTCCTTGTACGCGCCGCCGCCGTCGTAGATTTCAGTGCCGGCCACGACGCACAGGTACGCTGGAAGATTCACACCGACGGCCAACGTGCTCGTACTGCACAAAACAATCAAGAGACGTTCGCGAAATAACGTTTCGGCGAGCTCTCTGTCTTCCTTCTCCAAACCGGCGTGATGAAATGCAACTCCGGAGACAATGCAATCGGCGAGAGATTTGTTCTTCGCTCGCGTCGAAGCCTCTTGCAACAAACGCGCGCACTGCGGATGTAGGAACATGTTTCCATTCTCACGAGAGGTCAAGACGAGTTGTTTCGCCGTCTGAAGCGCGTTGTCGCGAGATCCCGAGAAGACGAGCGTCTGTTTGCCGCGGTAAAACTGTAGAATGACGCCGTACACGTGATTTTTCAAAAACTTGGCAAACAGAAAATCGTTCGTCCCATCAGAAAAAGTTCGGACGTACGTCTGCAGTTTCACTGGTCGATACTCTTCTCCAAATACGAACATGCCGTCGAGTTCCGCACCGAGCCAACTCGCGAGGTTCTGCATCGTGATGTTTGGAATCGTCGCGCTCACAGCGCCGAATCGCACGCTGCGAAGATGAGAATGCAACAGCGCGGCCGACTTGCTCAATAACTTGAGACGACTGACGATAACTTCCAAACAGCCACCGCGAGAATCGCCGATGAGATGCACTTCGTCGATCAGCACGGCGGCGACATCGCTGAAGAAGGACATGCCGCCCCGATTCGCATCGAGACGAGTGACTCTGTCGAACTTCTCCGGCGTGGCCAATATGACGTCGACGTTCTCAATCTCTCCCCAAATGTCACCACCAAAATCCTGGTCGCCCGTCAGTTCCGCGAACGTGATGCCTATTTGACCGAATCGCGCGCGCCAGTCTCGGGCCTTTTCGGCAACGAGAGCGCGATTCGGCGCCAGATAAATCACCTTTCTCCTATTCAATCCACCCACCACCGATTCCGTCGCGTTCGGCCCTCGCAACGCCGCCAACATCGCTAATTCAAATATGGTCGTCTTCCCGCTCCCGGTCGGCGCGCCTGCGCGTCGAGTCGTCAGTCTTTCGAACCCGAATTGGAACGCGCGCGCGCGACGAAAACTTGGCACCGTGTTCGCGAAACGCACTCATCACGAACGACCGACGCGTGTTCACCAAAAACTCCAGCATCTCTGATTGAATGCTATTAAAATATCTGCGTCACCACCACCGGTTCGTCAGTCGCTCCCGTCGTCGTCTCCGTCTCTCCTCGCTCGCCGAACGGTTCAAACGCACTTGAACGGAAAACACCTCGAGGTCACGCTCGGTTCGATATCTGTCGTCGCGCGAAGCGCGGATTGACGCGGACGAGCGAACATGCCGTCGAAATAAATTTATCGTCGCGTTTGCGCGCGCGATCGCCGCCGCGCGCGCGTCGCGCGTCCCACTATGCCGTCCGTTCCTCTCGAGTTAAGAAGTTTCAAAACCGAGTCCTTCACTCTCGGCGAGTCGTGATTCGAAGCGCTTTCTCGGAAGCTACACAGAACCGCGTGAGACGACGACGCGCGGGCGAGGGCGAGCGCGCGCGCGCGCATCGACGAATGCGCGTCGCGAGTGATGTAGATCCGCCGTCCGACGCGTCGGATCCGTCGTCGACGACGCGCGAAGAGCCGGAGAAACAGTTTGAGTACGAGATCGCTCTGGGGAGTTCGGGATGGTTGTTCGTGTATTACGTCGGCGTCGTGAAGGCGATGCGCGAGTTGGGCATGGCGAGGTGCGTTGAAAGTTCGCGCGTTTTCGCGTCGTCGCGCGCGCGCGATGGAACGGTGGCTCCACGCGCGATGGGCGCGCCTCGAGGAGCGACGCGACGACACTCTGGACTGACGGTTGGCGACACTCCATCGCGTGTACGACTGCGCAGTAAAACGAAAGTGTACGGAACCTCCGGTGGTGCGCTGTCAGGCGCGCTATTGTTCATGGACTGCGATCTGGACGCCCTGGCGCAGTACGTGTATATTTGCGCGGCGCGCGCGAGACGGTCGGTCTTGGGCGCGTTTCAACTTCGCGCGTATTGCAGAGGCGCGATGACGGAGTTTTGTGATCCCAAGGCGCACGAGTTGCTGTCTGGACGATTTGAAGTTTCAATCACGAGGATCTTCCCATCTTGGAAGAATCTCAGGATCAGTGATTTTCCGACGTACAACTTTTTGATTCAGGCGTTGTTGTGTTCGGCGTGCATCGTGCCGTTGAGCGGCTTACCCATATGGTTGCGCGGGTTCGGGCTCTGTTTGGACGGCGCCGTGACGGATATGCAAGTGCTTCAGGGTTTCAAGAAGCACGGCACTTTTAGCAAGTTGCACTGCAAGGAGACGAATCCGAACATTGTGATTGTCAATCCTTTTTATTCGTCTCGCGCTGATATCAAACCGAGCAGGTACATTCCGATTTGGTGGTGCTTCTACCCGCCTGAACCGTATAAGTTGAAACAATTGTTCGAAATGGGTTACGCGGACGCGTACGACTGGTACGGGCGGACGCACGGTCCGGCGAAAGAGACGGCAAGTCGCGCGACGGATGAAAAGCTGAAGGAGATGACGGACAGCGGGAAGCCCTCGCGAAGTTGGGCGACGGACTGTCAAGAGTGGGCTAGTCAAAGCGCAGAAACGGCGGCGCGGCGAGCAGCCGCGGCTGCGGAGACTGCGAGGCGAGCGGCCGCGAAGCACGCGGAGGAGTTTGGTTCGGTCATGAAGCACGAAGCTGAACTCGTATCTCGCATGAGTTTCAAGGCGACTGAAGTCGCTTCTGCCGCAGCGCGAAGTGTGAGCGAGATGAAGAAAGATCAACATAGTTTTGCTGAACGCGCTGATGCGGCTGCGCACGCCACATTAGACGCTTTCGTGGTCGTCGGTCAAGGCACCATCATTCCATTTCGACTCGTTTTGAAAACCGCGGCTTGTTTGCTCGTTTATGCAGAGCTCATCATACAAGCCATCATCGCCTTCTTCGGGGCCATGATAGCGTGTTTCTTTCCGGGTAAGGTCGGCCAGCAAGGATCAGAGTTGTGGCGACGATGCAGGACGTTTACGCAACCTTTACCGCGGGTATTGCTCCAAGCCATTCCCGGCGTATACGTCGAGGCAAAAATCAACGAAAGAACGGCGAAACAACTAGGTGAGCTCTCCGCTCTGTACCGTGTCTTGTGCTACCTCGTGCACATGGAAATCAGAGAGTTCGACGTGTTTAAAAGGCGTTTGTCCCACGGTGCCCTGGATGCGCTCGTGGAGACGTCGTAGAGTGTGACATAATACCTTGTATTTTAGAAAAATCTGTGCATATTAATAAACGAATCACGCGCGTTGAGCGTTTGCCGTCTCTCAAACTTTTGAAAGTCAGCAGCGCGGCGCTAATTTACCACCACGCCTTCTCGCCATCCGTGCCCGCGACGCGGATACCGTCGCTACCGGCGACAATGACTTGGTAAGACATGTCGACGAACAAACCGTGGTCGACGACACCGACCGTATTCTTCAATTCGTTCGCAGCGGCGACCGGATCCTTGATCGGCTCCTTGAAGTGAAGGTCGACGATGTAGTTGCCGTTATCCGTGACGGCCGGTTCGTCGCCGTCGATCTTGTTGTTGGAGGAGGAACCCAAACGCAAGATCGGTTCGCAGCCAGCGAGGGACGGGAGTTTGCCGACCGTTCGCAACGTGTGCATGTGGCAGAACGGCGTGATCTCAACCGGCAACGGGAAGCCCGGACCGAGACCCTTGCAGAGCTTGGACTCGTCGACGATGACGATGAACTTCTTTGCCATCACTTCCACCATCTTTTCACGAAGCAACGCACCGCCACCGCCCTTGACGAGAGCGAGGGCCGGGTCAACCTCATCGGCACCATCGATCGCGACGTCCAATTCGGACTTTTCGTTCAACGTGCACAACGGGATGTTCAACGACTCGGCTTGTTCGCGGGTACGCTCGCTCGTCGGGATGCAAATCACATCCTTGAGCTCACCGCTCGCGAGCTTTTGGCCCACGCGCTCCACCGCGAAGTACGCCGTGGATCCCGTACCGAGACCGACGACCATGCCGGACTGGACGTGATCGTCGACGGACTTGTACCCCACGAGCTTCTTGAGCTCATCCTGGGAGAGCGCCATGACTCGCGGAGAAGATCGCGCTCTGGTCGCGCGCCTGGACGTGCGGAACGACGCGCGACGGGCGGCGTCGGTGAAAACGGAGGTGCGCGAGTTCGCGGAGGCGCTGAGGCTGAGCATCGACGAGCCGGACGAGCGTCGAGGTGTGGCGGACGCTCCCTTCGCACACGTGGTCCTTATCCCACCCCAGAGCGCGTCGGCGCCGGGGGGCGCTCGCGCGGCGAGATGGCCGAGGACGATCGAGACGATGATTCCGAGGCGAAGCCTAGCTCGGCGCGCCGCTCGCGCGACGCGGACGCGTCGACGAACGGCGCGATTGACGAGGAAGCTAATCTACCGTTCAGCGTGAAATTCTTGTGCGAGTTGCGCGGCGATCTTCGAGCGGAATCGCTCGCCGTGGGCTCGCATTTTTGGCGAGAGACGGACATCGTGTCGTCGCTCATACGTCAGATGAAGGGGTCGCGTCCGGGAAAGGTGGGGAGGGTGTTCACCGCGGCGAACGAGCGCGGTTGCGCCGTGCTTGTCGGCGAAGAGATGGAAGACTTTGAAGACGTCGTGGAGATGGATAACATCTCGGAACAGTTGAAGCCTCGAGGCTGTCGCGTGGCGATGTGTACGCTCGAACGAGAGGTGAACCTCGGGGCGGTGGACGGGCGAAACACAAAGGTAGTGTTGCTCGTCACGTTGCCGCAGTCGTTGCACCCTCGGGGGGCGTTGGAGACGATGAATAGACTCGAGGCGATGAAGACGATCAAGGTTGGTTTCTTGAAATTGATTCGCGAGACGGATTTCGTGCGAGACGCGCGCAGGGCGAAGAGTTGTCCGGAACTCATGGAGGCGTATATCGAAGCCTGTTCGGTTCTCACCGGGGAGCACCTTCGTCAGGTGGAAGAGAGGGCGGAGATAGCAGCCAGACAAGGCGCAGAGTTCACTGGGAAGTTCGCGGGGGGCATCGTGAACGACATCAAGAGACGCTGGGCAGTTTACAAGAGCGATTGGGTGGACGGATTAAGGGCTCCCATGACGTGCTTGAGCGCGACGCTTTACATGTATTTCGCATGTCTAGGCCCCGCCATCGCTTTCGGAGGTTTGGCGTACAAAGAGACCGCCGGACAAGTCGGCGCCATGGAATATCTGTGTAGCCAAGCGCTCAGTGGTATTCTCTGGGCGGTGTTCTCGGGACAACCCGAAATCGTGCTTCGTCCCGCGGGTCCGCAGACTGTGTTTCTCATCGAACTCTACAAGCGCTGTAAATCTTGGAAGTTAGATTTCTTGGTGACGTCAGCGTGGGTAGGATTATGGACAAGCATCTTTATGCTAGTCATCGCGGTCTCGGACGCCTGCGCTTTTTTGGTTAATAAGTGCACAAAGTTTACCCAGGACATATTTAGTCTGTTTGTGTGCGCCATCTTCATCTTTGAGGGGGTCAAGAATTTGATCGAATACATCTCGGACGATAATTTCAGCACGGAGCAAGCTCTGTTTAGCTTAATATTAGGGATGCTGACGTTACAACTGGGCTTGTGGGCGGTGCAAGTGCGCAGTTCTCCGTACTTGAACATGACCGTTCGCGAGCTCACGGCTGATTTCGGTCTCGCGTCCGCCGTCATCATCGCGAGCGTGACGGCAAAGTTGTCCAAAATTTCAGGGCTCGATCACTTGATTCTTTCTGATTCCTTCGAGCCATCCGTAAAGCGCGATTGGTGGATCGATTTGGGATCAGGGGATAAGTTTATTCCGCTGATTGCCATCTTCCCAGCCATCATGTTGACGATTCTGTATTACGTAGACATGAATGTGGCGTCACTCTTGTGCAATGCTCCGTCCATGAAGATGCGAAAGGGCGCGGCGTATCACTACAACTTTGCGATACTGGCAATCTTGGTCTGCATTACTTCTTTACTTGGATTACCACCGCCCACCGGCTCACTTCCGCATTCACCTCAATACGTATTAGCGCTCAGTGATGTGGAGGAGTACACGGTCGACGGTGAAGCTCGCCGAAAAATTATTAAGGTGCACGAACAACGTCTGAGTCCATTACTAGTCAACGTTCTCGTGGCTTTGAGTTTTGTGGTTGTTCCGGCGCTGAAATCGATTCCCATGAGCGTGCTCTTCGGCTTGTTCATCTACACTGGCATCATGGGATTGTACGAAAACCATTTCTGGGAGCGGATAAAGATAGCATTCATGGAACCGAGACTGCACCCACCGACGTCATACGTCAGGCACGTTCCTCTGAGTCGTGTGCACGCGTTCACTCTCGTGCAAATTGTGTGCGTCGGAGTTTTGTGGGGCATACGAAGCTCGCCCATCGCTCTGACGTTTCCCATCTTCATCTTAGCCTTGATGCCAATTCGAATCTTGTTGTTCAAAAAGTTCAACATGTTCTCCGCCGAGTGGCTCGAGTTGCTAGACGCGAAAGGTGGCCCTCCTCGCAAGACGGATGAGGATAATCAGATCATGGAGGATCGAAAGGAAAACAAGTGGTTGTTGAATGCGCGCGCCAGAAATGTGAGCTTTTTGGAGTTTAGTCAGTTGCATGAATCGGGTCCAGCCTTCGGAAACGCCGCGTCCCTTCACGCGCACTCGGTGTCACATACGGACATCGGGGAGATGAGACCTCTCACGCCGATACCTCAACAGAAACGTCGCGCGAGGTGAGCGAGACTGTCGCAAATCGGCGTTGGCGTCAAGTAGAAATGATGTAACTTTATCGAAATGTTTCAAATGATGCATGATAAAACGCGGCGTCTAGCAAAGGTAAGCGCGCTCCGGGCTTAACGTTCGGGAGATAACGGTCTGAGCTCGACAGAGTTTCTTCGAACGTGTCTCGGCACCGGACGTCGTCTCGGTCGAAACAACGCTCCGAGCACGACGCCCAACACTCGCTGGACGACGAGGGCCATCAACAGCGTGTAAATCGCTTGGAACGCAAAGTTGATGTGATGATCGGTCGCGTAAGGCGCGAGCGCGTCGATCGTCTTCATCTTCGCCTTCATCTTGCGGCGCACCGGCGACAGTTTCTTTTGCGCGCGCTTGATTTCTCGCACGTACCTCGTCTTCGCCGCCTCCGTCGCTCGTTTAACCTTGGGCGCGGCGTTCCGCACCCCATCCTCGATCATCGGTCTCGCATCTCTCGCAAATTTCTTCGCGCGCGCCAAACCATCGCTCGCCAGCGTCTTCGCCACGTCCGCCGCGCTCGTCCGCCGTCGCTCTCGCTCCAGCGCCTCCTCGCACTTCGCCGCCTCCTCCTGCGCCATCTTTCGCACCCCGACCTCGGCTCGCATCCTCGCCTCGCACCGCATCCCCTCTCTCGCGCGATGCTCCGCCATCGACAGCTCTCCTCGAAGTCTCCCGAGCTCCCCCTTGAGCCTTTCGATCATCACCTCGTGATCCCCGCGCTCCTCTCGGGACGCGCCCTCCGTCCCGATCGACCCATCCGCGTCCCGCGCGCGCGCCTCCGTCGTCCTCGTCATCGTCCCCAGCGCCAGCACCGCCATCGCGAGGAACACTCTCACGAGATTCCATCCGCGCGCCCGCCTCATCATCCCTCCCGTCGCGTCACTTCCCGTCCGTCGACGCGCTCAGCGCCAATCCGTGCGCGAAGATTAAAATCGCCCCCGCCGCGAGCGCGGGCGCGCCCAGACGCGCTCTCGGGTCGGGATGTCCGCGAAACGCGATTCCTATCGCGGGAATCAACGGCGCGAGCGCGATGGGCCAGAGGTTACCGAAATCGGGCGAGCGGCGTCGACCGTCCTCGCGCATGCACGAGGCGCGCAGTGGCGCCCAAAACGCGATCGACCGTCATCACAGAGAGTGGGAGTACAATTACACGAACCGCGGCATCACGAGAAGGCTGTCTTGGCGCCGTAGATGACCACGGCCCAACCGCCGAGAACGGTGAAGACGACCTGCGCGGGCGAGGCGCGCGTCGAGGGCGCGCGTCGAGGTCAGTCGTCGACTATCATCGATGGGGTCGGGATGAGGTGAGGTTTCGGGCGCGCGCCTCTCGCGATCGCGCGCGCGAATCTCGTCGCGTCTCGTCGCGTCGCGCGCGCGGGTCTCTCGTCTCGACTCGTCGGGAGCGATCACGCACGTGTTCTTCCTTCCAGTTGCTCGGATTCATCGGATCGTTCCACGGGTAGGGCACCTTGGGCGGCGCGTTGGGATCGGCCGCGTAGTGTCTCGTCTGGCGCGCGCCCGACGCGAGGGAGGACGGGGACGCGGTGACGCGCGAGGCGGCGCGGGGGGCGATGGAGAGCGCGCGGCGGAGGGCGGTGCTCATCGTCTCGTGTCGGCGCGGAAATGTGTGCGGTTCGCCTCTCGTCTTTTGGGCGTCTTTGGGCGGCGCGCGCGCGCGCGGGATTTCCAGAGTTTTTGGGAACTGTGCGTGATGTGTACGCTCGTAAAAACAACGACTGGCTAGGCTAACTAATGAAGTGCGTGTGTTCACTGGGGTGGCGGTGGTGGGACGTTCGTCATGCCCGGAGGGGGCGGAACGTTCGTCGCGCCGGGCGGCGGCGGAACGTTCGTCACGCCGGGCGGCGGAGGCATTCCCATGCCCGGAGGCATGGCGAATCCCCCGATCGGCGGATGGGTGAATCCCGAGGGTGGTGCGAGTCCAGGTGGCGGCGGGAGACCGCCCATCATGCCCGGAGGCGGCGGTGGGATCGCCATGCCGCCCATGCCCGGCGGCGGCGGCGGCACGAGACCGCCCATCGCCGCCGGCGTGCTCGCCGGCCCCGCGCTGAACAGCGTGTGCGGACGCACGGTTTTCGGTCGTTCGATGGATTGCGCGAGCAATCGTTCCGCTTGAGAACCGTGACGTTCACCCTTGCTGTCCTTCTTGTACGCGTATTGCACGTTGATCTCTTTGTTGCACAAAAATTGTCCATTCATCGCCTCGATGGCGGCGTCCGACGCCTCGAACGCGTCGAACGCCACGAAGCCGAATCCCTTGCTCACGCCGGTGTCGGGATCGCGCATGATCTTCGGCGTGTTGATGACGACCCCGAAGGCGCTGAAGGTGTCGTACAACAGCTTTTCATCGATGTCTGGATCCAAGTTGCCTATGAATAAGTTGGCGCCAACTTCGTCTCGTCTGTCGCCCGCAGATTTGTTCACCTTGATGGGCTTACCGAACATTTTCACCATGTTCAAAATCTTAATCGCCTGCGTTTCGTCAGATCGCGCGATCCGTCGTCAGTCTGAGCACACTCGAGTCTCTCGCGTCTTTTCTCGCGGGTCGCGCGAGCGCGTGACTCAGCCGAAGAAATTCAACCATAATATCGTTAACCTCACGAGCCGGAGCTCATCAGAAGCGCGGATATTTTTATCATCATCGTCATCGCTCGCGCGTTTTCGATCACTCGCGTTCACATCGCGTCGCATCGCCTCGACGTACGTATTCCGCGTCCTCTTCGCTCCTGAACTCGACGAATCCGAAACCTTGGTGCGTGCTCGTCACCCTATCCTTCGGCACGTACACGTTCGTCACCGGTCCCGCCTGTAAAAACAACTCCCACAACAACTCTTCCGTGACTTGCGTGTCCAAATTCCCCACGTACACCGTCGCCTCGGCGTTTCTATCCGCGCCGTGTTGTCCCAGCAAGTTCAACCCGGCGCCGGCGGTGATCCGCCCCCCTGCATCCATCGTCCGCGTCGCGCGTCTCGGTCAGTCTCCGCGTCGCCATCGCTCGTTCTCGCGCGCGAACGAACGCGCGTCTCCTCGCGAGTCCCCTCGACGCCGCGTTCGCCTCGCCGTCGTCTCGCACGCACCCGCGTTCCCGCTCGCGCTCGCCATGATGCTCGGTCCGCCTCGCCGTTCGCCTCGCCGTTCACCGTCCCCCGTCGCCGTTCGACGCGGTCGACGAGTGCGCTCGACTCGTTCCCTCGCGTCGCGCCGCTCGACCGCGCGCGCGTCGCCCGAGGCGCGATGTGCGGACGCGTCACCGATTTCGGGAGAATGGGAACGTCCCGCGCCGCCGCCGCCACTTCACGTCGCGCGCCCATCGTCGCGTCGTCGTCGTCGCGACGACCCGCGTTCGAAGACCGCGCGCGTTCGACGAAACGCGCTCGTCGGCGTCTCTCACGCTCGCGCGAGTGCGACCGGAGGCGACTCGCGCGCGCTCGTCGCCGTCATGCGTCCGCTCGAGGAGGCGGAGCTCGAGCAGGTGCTCACCAAGCTCTTCACCTTTGTCGGGAAGAACATCGAGAACGTGCTGCAGCGCTCGGACGCGCCGCACTCGTTGCGATTACACAAGAAGCGCGTGTATTACGTGCGGGATGACGTGATGAAGCGGGCGACGAGCGTGGGGAGGGATCAGTTGGTGTCGTTGGGGACGTGCGTGGGCAAGTTTACGCACAGCGACAAGTTTCGATTGACGATCGGCGCGTTGGATCTGTTGGCGGCGCACGCCAAGTATAAGATGTGGGTGAAACCGACGAGTGAGATGGGGTTCATGTACGGGAATCATCTGTTGAAGAGCGGGTTGGGGAGAATTTCTGAAAACACGCCCGCCAACGCCGGGGTCGTGATTTATTCCATGGCGGACGTGCCCATCGGGTTCGGCGTCGCGGCGAAGAGCACGCAGGATTGTCGTAAATTGGACCCGAGCGCGATCGTGGCGTATCACTTGGCGGACGTTGGGGAGTATCTTCGCGCCGAAGACACGTTCGTGCCGGGTAAGAAGGATTAGCCTCGCCTCGTTTCGGAAGAATGTAGTTCACATAGTAGGAATGAATGTTTCGTCTTTACTACACTAGTATATCTACACGTCGTCTCGCCTCGTCTCATCGCATCGTTCTTCGATCAATTCAGGTTCTCATCGCCGTCGACGACGGGAATGCGCACCATGAACCCGACGCTATCGCCGTCTCGTTCGGTCTGCGCGCCGTATCGAAACACGAGCTCGAAAAAATTCCCATTCGCCGACGCCCCCAACAACAGATTGCTCGGATTACTCGAGCACCCCAACAACCCTCTCTGCAAATGCTTCACGCTCAAATTTACCGTCTTTCCGATCCCCGAGCTCTTAATCTCCGCCAATCTCGCCGCGACGCTCCCCGGTTCCCTCGCGTGTTCGTCGTACTCGTCCGCCTCCGCCGGCAACACGCGCAACCCTCTGTGCTCCGTTCCGAGCACACGCACGCTCCCTTTGCTCGCGCTCATGTACAGCGATCCACTCCTCGTCGTCGTTATCTCGATCCACTCGCTCACGCGCGCGAAACGTTCGACACCGTCTCGCAGAGACTCGCACGCGAATCTATCGCACTCCAACCAATACGGCACGTCGACGACGTTGGCGCCGACGACGGCTTCGCACTGCGCCAATTCCAACCTATTCAACGGCCCAACGATCGGCACATCCTGCGACACATCGATCGCTGACTCCACCGAGGTAAAATTTAAAAACGGCACCGCTCTCGCCCCGACTCGAGGCGCCCGTTTCACCAGTTTCGCCTCCACCCGCGTCGCCTCCAGCGCGATCAATCCTCTGAGCACTCGATGCAGCGCCTGCGGTTCGAGCTTCACCGCGATCTTATCCTCGTTCGCCGAAGAGATTCGATAATTTTCAAACACCTCGTCCGCGCGGAAATCGACGTGGGTCTCGATCCCGTTCGCCGCGCGCGAGGATTGCAAGACGCAGAGCGTCGTCGGGGTCAAGAGGAGCGAACACTCCGATCCGAGTTTTTCAAAGATTGGAGCGAAGCGTTCGAGCCAACGCGCGCCGACGTCGCCGAAGGTGGCTTTGAATTTCATCCTCGCGCCGAGTTCGCGCGCCGCCGCGACGCGCGGCGACGTCGAGTGACGATTATGAATTTGAAATCAGACTGCGGCAATCATCGACAGCTGCGCGTCAGATCGCGACTCGTCGCGTCGGGATGAGCGCCGAGCGCCTGTCGAGGGAGATCACGGCGTGGCAGACATCCTTCGCGCGCGAACGAGGGCGCGAACCGACGCGCGCGGACGTCGAGGGCGATCCCGCGGTGCGCGAAGTGTTTCGTCGGTATAAAGCCATTCGAGATGCGGGACACGCGTCGACGGCGACGACGGCGGCGGTGACGCCCGAGCGACCGCGCGCGCGGGCGAAGACGTACGCGCAGATGCGCGCGGCGATCGGGGCGGGCGAGAGCGAGAGCGAGGACGCGAGCGAGTGCGTGGAGGCGACGCCGGTGAAATCCGCGGGACGAGCGGCGGCGACGACGCCGAGACGGTCGCCGAGACTGCTCGCGAAGACGACGACGACGACGACGGCGACGGCGACG
>MDTE01199900.1_pt1 | contig 30056 bp, 27 predicted proteins | sample 811231 | NCBI WGS metagenome assembly MDTE01 (sample SAMN05326651, study PRJNA326480) | marine metagenome | isolation source: seawater | place: Indian Ocean: Red Sea | collected 2010 | reverse complement strand
TCTTTATATATTATTCAAGTTGTTCGATGGCATTTAAATTATTCAAAGGAAGAATCTGGGAATCTGATCGTTCTTGATAGGGCATGGATTAATAACCTTAAAAAGTTTGCTACTAGGGAAAAGATAAATATATCAACTCTAGATTTCTCACTCGATTATTTTTGGAAGTCAATCAAGGATATGTTTAAGGTAAGCCTATTTCCAAAATTATATTTCATTGGAAAAAATATAAAGTATTTCAAATTCGATCAACCCAAATTTGTAAGCAAAAGATCTACTATATTTGTTGAAGGCAGAGGAGATATTTATTTTAAGAACGATGGAAATAACTCAGATTTTTTTTGGGAGATAAACTCAAATTTTGATAGAAAAAGAATAATTTATAATTACAAAACATCTTTGCAAAAAGATGAGTTATTAGATTATGGAATCTTTCCAATTTCTGGTTCAGGGAAAATGAGCAATATTTTTTCTAACTCTGGCATAACACCGATTATTGGTTCCACACCTGAAAACAATTATGAATATAGCGAGATTAAAAATCTTGAGAAAATTTATAGATCAAATTTTATTTATTGGCGGTCAATTTTTGAAAAGTATAATTCTAAAGTTTACTTCTCATGGTACAAATTTGATAAAAGCCATATTGCTGCTGGGGAAGCAATCTCATCCCTAGGAGGAATATCTGCTTTATGGCAAATTGCCTTGAATGCTATTCAGGAAACTATGTGCAGGACAGATGCAGATATTTTATTTTCGTATTCTGATCATTGTGCAAGCATAGATAAAAAAATAGGAAGCAGGTTTAAGTTTAATATTATAAGTGGACATCCAAAGGATTATTCCATTAAAGCTAGCGAAGAAAAATCATTACAGATTAGAAGTTACTTAGAGTCAAATGGTGCTGAAAACATAGTTTGCGTTCTGGATGAAAATTCATTGGATGACCCAAGATGGCACACAGGTCATGAATTGCAGAGAGAGAATTATATTTATATGTTGGAAAATCTACTTGAGAGACAGAATTTTGGTGTGATCTTCAAACCAAAAAGAATGATTGATTTAAGGAAAAGATTAGGTGATGACATTTCCTCTCTCCTCGATAAAGCCATAGAAACAGGAAGGTGCTACTTATTCGATGAAACCAAGGGGCATACTACTCTTGCAACTCCTGTAGCTGCATCTTTAGCATCAGATGTCTGTATTCATGGTCATTTATGTGCAGGTTCAGCAGCGCTTGAATCAGCACTTGCAGGCATTCCAACAATATTAATTAATAGGGAAGATTCTAAGGCAAGTATACTGGCTCAGTTACCAAAAAATAGTGTAGTATTTGCTAATTGGAATGACGCAACTGATTCAGTAAATGGTTACTTCTCTTCAGCCAAAAAAAATCCTGAATTCGGAGATTGGTCTTCAATAATTAATGATCTTGACCCTTTTCGAGATGGTTTAGGGGCTCAACGTATAGGAAATTTTCTAGAATCATTATTTCAAGGATTTGATGAGGGTCTAAGAAAAGAAGATGTTATGGCTAGAGCTGTTGAAATTTATGCAAATAAATGGGGCTTGGATAAGATAATTAATAATTAAATAATTAAAATAAAGATCATGAAAAAAATTAATATTGGAATAATAGGTTATGGGAAGATGGGTAAGATCAGGGAAAATTCATTCCTATCATCCGATGATGTCAAGCTTATATCTATATTTGACCTAAATTATATTGAACAAAGGGATGATGTAATTGTCTGTGAGTCATTAGATGAGTTACTAAATTCAGGCATTGATGCGGTTTTTATATCCTCTTATGTAAATACAAATGCAGAATATACAATCAAATCTTTGGAAGCCAATAAGCATGTTTTTTGTGAAAAACCACCGGCAATGAATTCAAAAGAAATGATGGAAGTAAGTGAACTATTTCACAAAAAAGATCTAATACTTAAGTATGGATTCAATCACAGATATCACTATTCTGCTATGGAAGCAAAGAAGATAATCGATTCTGGCAATATGGGTAAATTGCTATGGATGAGAGGTGTATATGGTAAAGCTGGAAGTATAGATTTTGATAAAGAGTGGAGAAATTATAAGAAATATTCTGGCGGGGGAATTCTTATGGATCAAGGGATACATATGATTGATTTGTTCCGTTTCTTTTCAAGCCAAGAATTTGAATGTGTGAATTCCCATGTTTCTACAGAGTATTGGAATATTGAGAATGAAGATAATGCGTTTTTATTATTGAAATCTAAAGAAGGAATTATTGCTTCAATGCATTCAACTGCTAACCAATGGAGACATAAGTTTTTACTAGAAATGACATTTGAGAAGGGATATGTAAATTTGGATGGATTAATAACATCAACAGGAAGCTACGCGCCTGAGAAGCTAATTTATGGATTTCGGGAATTTGAAGATATCCATACAGCTATGGGTAAACCTAGCGAGACAATTTCATATTTTGAAATTGATAATTCTTGGCTTTTTGAGCTTGACGAGTTTATTTCTGCAGTTAAAGGTCAAGGTGAAATAATAAATGGAACCATTAGTGATGCAACTGAAATTATTTCATTAATTGATGATATTTACTCAGATAGTTAATTTAGGAACGCTTATTTATATTTTATGAAAATAGTAGGAATGATACCTGCCAGAATGGGCAGTAAGAGGGTAAAAAAGAAAAATTTAAGGCTATTAAATGGGAAGCCTTTAGTAGAGTATATTTTTACATCAGCTTCAAAGGCGAAGTATTTGGATGAAATATACATTAATTCTGAAGATCCGATCTTCAAGCAATTAGCTAAGCCTTTTGGGATAAAATACTATCAAAGAGATGTTGCACTTGCTGGTGAAGACACAACTAATGATCATTTTGCGGATGATTTCCTGAGAAATATTAATTGCGATATACTAATTCAGATACTACCTACCTCTCCTTTTATTCAGGCCGAGGATATAAATTCATTTATAGAGTATATGTTGGAAAATAATCTAGAGACTCTAACTTCTGTAGAGGCTAAGCAGATAGGATGTATTTATAATGAAAAACCTGTTAATTTTAATAAGAATCTTATACTAGAGAAGTCCCAGGATTTAGAACCTATCTATGCCTATACTGGAGCTTTGATGGGTTGGAATAAAAATAAATTCATAGAGAATATGGATAAATATGGTTGTGCCTACCACGGAAATAATACACGGCTAGACCATTATGTATGGGATGGTTTATCTACCATAGATATTGATAATGAAGAAGACTTTATACTTGCTGACCAACTTATGAGAGCTCAAGAAATTGAAGTTAGTAGCAAGGCAGAATATTACGAGGAATAATAAGAAACTAATTCACTATATTGAATCATGCAGGACAAACTAGAAAAGATTAAAAGAAAGCTAGAAAAAAGAGTGCTCACACTTGGAACGTGGGTACAAATACCTAATCCAGCTTCAGCTGAAATATTATCATCATCAGAATCATTTGATTGGGTATGTGTGGATATGGAGCATAGCTCAATAAGTTTGGAGACTTGCGAGGATATGATAAGGGCAATTGAGGTAGCTGGTTCTTTGCCAATTGTAAGAATTTCCTCAAATAATGAAGACAATATAAAGAGGGCAATGGATTCAGGAGCTAAAGGTATTATTATACCTATGGTTAACCACCTTGATTCATTAAAGACCGCTTATGATGCAATTCATTATCCACCTCAAGGAAAAAGAGGTGTTGGTTTAGCTAGAGCTCAGAATTGGGGCTTAAATTTTGAAAAATATATTAATGAAATAGAAAAAGATTGTTTGGTTATACCTCAAATAGAGCACATTGAGTCAGTAAGAAACATAGATGAAATATTTGGATCTAACCTTGCTGATGCCTATATTATTGGACCTTATGATTTATCAGCATCTTTAGGTAAGCCTGGTGATTTTAATGATGAAGAGTTCAAGTCTGCTTTAAATAAAGTAAAAAATTCAGCTGATAAATTTGGCATTCCTCACGGGTTTCACTTGGTTGATCCGGATCAAAACAAACTAAAAAATTTGATTAAAGATAGTTATTCTTTCATAGCATATTCAACAGATATGATCCTTCTAAGAGAGGGAGGAAAAGTAAATGCTGACTGAGGATTCTCTGATTGGAGTTTCTTCGAGAACTTTTTGTAAATCGAAGGATTTGAGAAAAAGTCTTGAGACTAAGTTTAAAAACATCCGCTACAATGACGATTTACTTCACTTTGATGAAAAATCATTAATTGATTTTTTCGAGGGTTGTGAGGGAGTATTAATTAGTGAAGATAAAATAACAAAAGCTGTTATTGATGAGCTGCCAAAATTGAAAGTTATTTCAAAATTTGGAGTTGGGTTGGACAGCATTGATCTTGATTACATTAGAGAAAAAGAAATTACTCTTGGGTGGAAACCGGGTATTAATTCATTTTCCGTAGCAGAACTAGCTCTCTCATACATGATAATCCTATTAAGAGAGGCTTATTTCCTCAATAGATGCCTACTCAATTCTGAATGGCAAAAAGTCAGAAATAGTAGAGATTTATCAGATTTAACAATAGGCATAATAGGCTATGGGCATATTGGAAAAAAACTGGCATTATTTTTAGAACCATTTGGCTCAAAAATATTAATTTATGACCCATTAATTAAGCCAAACAAAAAATTATCAAATAATGTAGAATCGTCGTCTTTTAATAATTTATTAAGAAATTGTGATGCTGTATCAATCCATGTGCCTCTTACGAAAGAAAATCATAATTTAATAAGCGAGAAAGAATTGATGATGATGAAAAAAGATAGCGTTCTAATTAACTTATCAAGGGGGGGTGTTGTTAATGAGCATGAACTGTTTAAGGCATTAAAAAATAATCATTTATCGGGCGCTGCTTCGGATGTATTCATTGGAGAACCAACGAATACAACAGAATTTAGTTCTGAATTAATAAATCTAGATAATTTCTTTTCAACACCTCATATAGCAGGAACTTCAAATCAAACTATTAGCAAACTAGGACATTCAGCTATCAAATTTTTGATAGACGAATGTGAAAATTAAGAGACTCAGAGCAATGGTAAGGATATTAGATTGCACTTTAAGAGATGGAGGTTATTACAATAACTGGAAATTTGATAATGAGTTAGTAAAAAATTACATAAGAGCAATGGATGCATGTTCCGTTGATTATGTAGAACTTGGATTCAGATTTAAATCACCTAGTGATGGTATAGGGCCATATGGTTCGACTACTGAGGAATTCCTTGAAACTATGGATCTTCCCTCATCCATAAAATATGCCGTAATGATAAATGGAAAAGAATTTCTTCATGAATCAGAAGAAGAGACCATATCTTCTATAAGAGAGAAGTTTTTAGATTCTAAAATATCACCAATCTCACTTGTCAGGGTTGCGATAAATTTTTCAACTGCCCGTAATGTAAGGCCAATAGTCAAAGAGTTAAAAGAACTTGGTTATGATGTTGGCCTTAATTTGATGCAATCTAGCGGCAAAAGTGAGTCAGAATATATTGAAATTGCATCTGAAATAACTAGTTGGAACTTAGTTGATGTCTTATATTTTGCAGATTCATTTGGAAATATGGATCCTGAAGAAATTGGATTCATTACTCAATCTATTAGGAAAGGCTGGTCAGGATCGCTTGGATTTCATTCGCATAATAATAAAGGATTTGCATTAATTAACTCTCTAAAAGCAATAGAGGAAGGCATTGATTTTTGTGACTGCACCGTTACTGGGATGGGGAGAGGGGCAGGTAATGTAACAACCGAAAGCTTATTAATGGAACTAGTGAATTCAGATTCATTAAATATTGACCTTTCATTGATTCAGGGAACAGTATCGGACTTTATGAAGCTTAGAGAGAAATATGGTTGGGGCACTAATATGCATTATCAGTATGCTGCAAATAATAATATTCATCCCACTTTTGTTCAGACACTATCTGATGATAATAGATATGATCAATTTCAGTCATTTAAGATATTAGAATCACTCTCCCGAGATGAAAATTCATCGAGTTTTTCTAGTGATTCAATAAAAAAATCTATCTATTTGAATGCTGAGAAAAAAGAAGGCACTTGGGATCCAAAGGGTTTTTTAGAGAATGAAGAGGTTCTTCTTGTTGGTGGAGGCAGGTCAGTTAAACAATATAAGAGTCAGATAATCGAGTACATTGAGAGAAAAAAGATGAAAGTAATCTTTTTAAATATTAATAGTTATCTTCCTCAAAACCTTGGAATTGCCACGATCGTCTCGCATGAGATAAGAGGATTCCTGGACGCATCATTCTATAGTTCTTTATCTCATCCTCTGATCATCCCTATGAAGGGTCTTGGAAGACTTGTAAAAAATTACATAAAGGATATTGAAATTTATGACTATGGTTTAAATTTAGCAGAAGGATCTATGACTATAGGTGCTAAGTCATGTGAACTTCATAATACTATTGTTGCAGGTTATGCATTTGCAGTATGCACTAGAGCAGGAGCAAGCAACATAAAATTAGTTGGTTTTGACGGTTTCCAAAAAGAAGATATTCGTTTTCAAGAGATGTCAGAGTTAATTCAAAGATATAACGGCCTAGATCATTCTTTAGATCTTATTTCACTTACCCCGACACTTTATCCGATCAATGAAGAATTATTAGATGGATAAAAGATTTCTTATAGTTATCCCTGCTAGATATAAATCATCAAGATTTCCAGGTAAACCTCTAGTGGAAATAAGTGGTAAGAGCATGATACAAAGAGTTTGGGAGAAGTGCGTCCAAGCTTCAAATGAACAAAATGTTGTTGTGGCAACTGATGATAATAGAATAATGCAACATTGTGAATCGCATGGCATGAATGCGGTTATGACTTCAGAAGATTGTTTAACTGGGACTGACAGAGTTTCAGAAGTTTCGAAAGCATTAAATGCTGATTTCTATATAAATGTGCAAGGGGATGAGCCCCTTTTAGATCCAAGCGATATAAAAAAAGTTATTGATGCTTATTTGAGTGATCCTTCATTTACATACTGTGCCATGACAAAAATTAGCTCAAGTAATGACTATAATAATCGCAATATACCAAAAGTTGTTTGCAGCGAAGATAAAGTTCTTATGTATATCTCAAGAGCTGGAATTCCCTCAAATAAAGAGGGATCAACTTTATCGACGATGAAACAAGTTTGCATCTACGCTTTCCCAAAGAATCATCTTAAAGAATATGGCTTAGATAAAAAAAAGAGTGCATTGGAAAAATATGAAGATATTGAAATTTTAAGACTGATAGAAAAAGGATATGGTGTAAAAATGGTTGAATTAAGCAGCTCAACCATAGCAGTCGATACAAAAGAAGACTTAGAGAAAGTGATATTAAAACTCAATGGTTGATTTAAATAGTTATGATATTTTTATATTTGATTGTGACGGAGTTATTCTTGATTCAAATAGTTTGAAAACAGATGCATTCAGAGATGCCCTAAAATCTGAGCCAAAACATTTGATAGAAGAGATGATTACTTATCATATGGTCAATGGTGGTATATCAAGATATAAAAAATTCAATCATTTTTTTTCAAAAATAAGATCATCAGATGATATTGAGAAAGATACAGATCAGGCAATTAAAAAGTTTGCTGATTTTGTAAGGTCTGGACTTTTAGAAGTTGAATTTATCCCCGGTGTAATCTCATTCCTAGAGAGTACTTTTTGCTCAAAACATATTTATGTTAATTCAGGGTCAGACGAAAATGAGTTAAGACATGTTTTTCAGAAAAGGAATATCAGCCACTTTTTCAAAGAAATTTATGGAAGCCCCAATACGAAGGAAGTTAATATGCGAAAGATCCTTGAAAAATATGGGCAAGATAGTAAGGCTATATTTTTTGGAGACTCTGCTAGTGATTATGAAGCAGCAAGGTTAAGTAAAACTGATTTTGTTTTTGTATCAGATGTTTCTGAATGGAAAAATCCAGAGGGAGATTTTACTTTCGTGATTGAGAATTTTGAAAGTATTATAGTTTAATAATATGGATGAGACTCTAAAAATTATTGATATTGGTGCCTCTGGAGGTATAGATCAGAGGTGGTTCTCGAATGGATTCGAGGTAAATGCTATTTTATTCGAGCCAGATCCAGATGCTTTTGAACAGTTGATAAAGAAAAAAAGAAAGAATGATCTAATTCTCGATTCAGCCCTATCAGATAAAGAGAAAGAGATAGTCTTTAATATATGTAATTGGCAACAAGTTTCTTCTATCTACGAGCCAAATATGGATATTTTAAAGTTATTTAAAAATCCTCAGCGTTGGGAAATTAAAAAAAAGATTACAATGAAAACTTTTCCACTTAATGATGTTCTTAAGAAAAATAGTATTAGTGACATTGATTTTATGAAAATCGATTCTCAGGGTTCAGAATTAGAAATCTTAAGGGGCGGCACAGATTATTTAGATAGCATCATTGGGCTTGAGGTAGAAAGTGAGTTTATTGAAATTTACAAAAACCAACCATTATTCCCAGAAGTAGACAAATTTATCCAATCTAATGGCTTTAAATTAATTGATATGAGAAGAACATTTTGGAAGAGAAATATTGGATCTAATGGCATTAATAAAGGACAATTAATTTTTGCTGATCTTCTATATATGAGGACACCTGAAAGTGTCTTAAATATCAAAGGGATTACCAGCTCTAAAGTCATAAAGTCAATAAAGGTCTACTTGACATATGGTTATCAGGATTTATCAATTGAGCTACTCAATCATGCAAATAATCAAGGTATAATAGAGGATAAAGATTACAACCGGATTTCAAATCTAATAAAGATATCTACCAGTAAAACTTATTTACCAAATTTTATGGGCAAGGGAAGAATCCATAATATTCTAAGTTCATTGGCGAATGTCTTTCAGCATGTTTCATTTTCATCAGGAACTGATAGCAAACTTGGCAATTAATTTTCTCACAATAAAATGGAATTAGATTTAAGGTTTAATAAGAATATTCATTCTGATTTTGTTGAATTATTTGATCAGATTTCTTTCTCAAATAGGGAGAGCTTTAATGATTTTATTGATAGCCTTTCTAGATCTATAATAAAAGATATAGATTGGTGGGCTCAGAATCCTGCAAGTAGGAATACATATACAAGTCCACTATTCCATAATTTTTGCTCTATTAAGTTCTTTATTGACCTTATAAATAAACAAGAAAATGAAATAGATGCTGTCTTAGTTGACTCCCAAGAATTAAAGAAAATCTTTGAAGAAATCCTAAAGAGGAATAATTTAGTAAAAATAAAAATTGTTTATAGACCAGGAAAGCTACTTATACGCAAAAGGTTAGCCAAGAAGCTTTTCTACTTTCAATATTTTATATGTAAAAGATATATACAAAATATCTTGATTAGGGTTAATGACAAATTTAATAAAGACACCATCAGGAGTAATTCAATTACAATCATAGATACTTTTCTAAGCCCTGATTTTATCCATGAAGATCGATGGTATGGTAATTTTTGGGATAATATTCAAGAACATCTAAAGAGGGATATATTTTTTGTTCCAACAGTAATAGATACCCCTCTCAGCAAGATCGTAAAACTATGTAAGAATTCTAGATTTAATGGAAGGAATATTATCTTTAAGGACCATTTTCTAAGATTAGACGACTTTATTTTTGCATACAAGCATAAACATAGAGTCAAGAGAATTGACCTAGAGCAGATACTCATTAATGATCTTGATCTTTCTGGATTAGTTTGGGAAGACATTGATAATAACAGAGATATACAAACTTTATTTGAATCATTGCTAACATACAGATTTATCTCAAAGCTCAAGAAGCATGGTGTTCAGCTAAGGCTAGCTATTGACTGGTTCGAGGGTCATTCAATAGATAAGCTTTGGAATCTTTCAATTAAGAACAACTTTCCTAATGTTAAAAGAATTGGTTATGAAACTTACAGAAGTTTCCCTTACTATCTTTCTACTTTTCCTATCCAAATCGAGAGGGATGCTCAGACAATACCTGATGTCTTTGCAGTTCAAGGGAGAAATTGTGTCGAATGTGTAAGAGAGTTTCTTCCAAATCAGGAAGTTATTGTAATACCAGCCTTTAAATATAATCATGTTTTGAATCAAAATTTTGATTCAAAGAAGCGAAAGAAAATCGTGTTAGTTGCATTCCCTATTTCCATCGATTCAACGGTTAGAATTCTTAAAATATTGATTGAAGCTTATAATAAGGACTCCCGACTGAATAATTCTAATGTAGAGTTCATTTTAAAAAGGCATCCTAAAAATTCTAGTGATCAAATTTTAAGCGAAATTGATATTGATCTGCCGCGACAATTTTCTTTTACAGAGGAAAAATCATTTCCAAAACTTCTTGGAGACTCAACAGTACTAGTCACTGAAGCATCAAGCACATGTTTAGAAGCAATCGCATATGGCATTTCTGTGATTGTTATAGAAAATCCTTCAGGACTTACGTATGATCCTATTCCAAAGGGTACAGATGAAAAACTATATAGAAAGGTTAGAACTAGAGAATCTTTGTCTAATTCATTATTTGATTTTCTAAACTTTAATAATAAAAGTGAGCATGAGCAAAGAGAGCTGGGGCTTGAATTTAAAAGTAATTTCTTTGAGCCATTAACAAAAGAAGGGATTTATAGATTTTTAGATATTGGAGAAAATGAACAATGAAAAAAATATATATGGCAGGATCTGGAGGTATGCTTGGATTAGCATTTTATCAGGAATTTAAAAACTTCTATAATTTAAAATGTTCTGATAGAGATGTAAATGAAGGATGGCTATCTCATTTAGATTTTCGAAATTATAACGACTATCTTCAACAAGTTGACTCTTTTGAACCTGATTGGCTTTTTCACCTTGGTGCACATACTGACCTTGAGTTTTGTGAAATGAACAAAGAAGATGCCTATGAAACCAATACAAAAGCAGTTGAGCATGCTGTAAGTATATCTAATGAACTAGGCATACCTCTTCTTTACATAAGCACAGCAGGAATATTTGGTGGTGAAAAGGATTTTTATGATGAATCAGATCAGCCAAAACCACTAGGCCATTATGGAAACTCAAAGTATCTTGGAGAAGTCTACGTCCAAGATAATTCTAATGATTTTATTATATGCAGGGCTGGATGGATGATGGGTGGCGGCGAAAGAAAAGATAAAAAGTTCATTCAAAAACTTATAAAGCAGATAAAAGAAGGAAAGAAGCTTCTCCATATCGTAGATGATAAAGATGGTACCCCGACATATACTCATGACTTTGCCAATAATTGCAAAGCTCTTATTGAATCAGATCATCGTGGACTTTTTAATATGGTTTGCGGGGGCTTAACTAGTCGTTATGAAGTTGCTAAGGAGCTTTTAAATATCTTGAATTTAGACAATGACATCTCCTTAGAGAAAGTATCTTCAGAATATTTCAAGGAAGAATATTTCGCCAAACGACCTGATTGCGAAAGACTTATTAATAAAAGGTTAGATGATTTATCCATAAATCTTATGAGAGACTGGAGGATCGCACTGAAAGATTGTATTGAAGAGTATTATCCTAATTTTTCAATTTAGTTTTGTAATCGCAATATAATCATAGCCCAATGATCACTAGCTTTTGAAATGGGTGGGTATATCAAAAATCTATTTATAAAAATATTTTCACCAGTTATACAACCAATCATTCAAAGTCTTGAAGAGGGAATTCCTGCATCAGAGCATAATGACCTTATTAACAAAATTCAGCAAAACTCTGACAATCTATTTTCTAGATATGCTGAACCAAAACAAGAGGAGTTTGATAGGATAATTCTTTCTTCGTCTAGCAGTGAAAAAGCAATACTAGAGTTGTTTTCGATAAATGAGAAGATTCAAGAATTGCAATTCAGTCAAGACTCTAAATATAGAAGATCTCGCAATAAAATTATTTCTAAACTAATTGAAAGCAATCAAGAAGAATTCCATCTCTATAGATCAATATATCTTGCAATGGAAAACTCGCTATTAACTGACGATGAGATTAAGAAATGTAATGAAATCTTAATTCACAGAGTACCAATGGATGAATGGTCTGCTCCAAATGAAATTGTTTTTGGTAGAGCATATATTCTTTTATTTGTCGCTGCATCCTATGAAGTCAAGCCCGAATCAAATTTGAATGAGTATCTAAAATTTGCTTCAGAGAGGTTACTGAGAATATTTGAGATAAAGCAACAAAATATCCTTCGCTTCAAAAACCTACCAGAGGATAAAAATGAAGCTTTGACAGAGCAAATAAGGTTAATATATTTATTTTTAAGGTTATCTCAAATATACAATGACATAAGATTTTTAAATGCAGCACTAAAATCTAATGATCGTATTTTACCTTTGATAAAAAAGATTCAAATGAAAGGCAGTAAATCTGATACAAACAATCTATCACTTATGTATTACCGACTTAATATCCTCTTACAGGAATCTCAAATAAGCAAAATAAAATGAAGAATTTGAAAATAGCAATATCTGCCCCTGTTATAGATAATATTTATTCTTTCATGGTCGCCAAATCCTGTATTTCAGAGCCAGGTGTAGAAGTTGTTGGAGTATTTGCACTAAAGTTATGGTCTTTAAAGAGGATAGTAAATGAGTTTATTCGACTAAGGTCAAGACTGCTTATAAAGATCTGGCAAAAGTATTTCTCAGAATCAATAAATGAAATTAGAAATGATACAACAACAGGTTTCTCTTATGAAAATATCGATCAAGAGGAAGCTAATCTAGAATCATTGTGCTTAAAGAACAGCATACCATTTGAATATTTTGAAGATCCAAATGACGAAAAAGCTATCAATTTTTTAGAAGATTTAAAACCAGATGTAATTTTGTCCATTGGAAGTGTGATTCTAAAAGAACAATTTTTGGATGTTCCTAAAACAGGTGTTTTAAATGTTCATATGGGTATTCTTCCTGAGTATAGGGGAATTGGTGTTACCGAATGGCCTATAATTGAATCAAGCTCTCTTGAGGATATAAAAATAGGTATATCACTTCATATTGTAGAGAGAGGAGTTGACACTGGGCCGATAATTTTAAAGAAAAAAATAAAGATTGATCAAAATGATACAATTGAATCAATAGAAGAAAAGTTTTTACCTCAAATGATTGAGGCCATGTTGACTGGTGTTAGGTTAGCTCGAGATGGAAAACTTAAATATCAAAAACAAGAGCAAAATACTGAGTCTAGACAATACTATTTCTTGCATCCCAGATTAAGGAAGAAGGCAAGAATAAAACTTAGGAAATTAATCAATGAATCCTAATAAAAAAGTTACCGTTCTTACTACAACATATAATGGAATGCCATATCTAGAGGAGGCAATCAGAAGTACTTTGAATCAATCTTATGATGAGTTTAACTACTTAATAGTTGATGATGCTAGCCCTGATAAGAATGTTGTTGACTGTGTTAAATCATTTGATGATGAAAGGATACAATTAGTTGTGAATGAACAAAATCTCGGAGTTTCTCGAACGATTAATAAAGCTTTATCAATGATTGATTCTGAGTATGTAGTCAGGATGGATCATGATGATATAAATCTACCAGATAGAATTAAGGATCAAATAAACTTTCTCGAATGCAACCCAGAAATATCTATTGTTTGCTCATGGGAGCATACAATTGACTCAAATGGTATAAGGGGTAGAGATTGGACTAGAAGATTAGATAATTATGGAGAGTTTCTTGGTCCAATATTCCTTGGTATTTGCCCCATCTGGCACCCATCCATATCTTTTAGAACAAAAGATATGGTTGATGCAGGTGGATTTAGAAGAGAGTATGTAAGGGCAGAGGACTTTGAGGTAACTGCTCGTCTTGCTGTAAAAAGATATGGGGCTGCTGTAATTCCAAAATTTCATCTATTGCAAAGACAGCATTTTGAGAGTCAATCAAAAGAATTTGAAGCTGAGCAGCAAGCGATGTCCAAAAAAATCCAGAAGGAAGCAATTCAAAATTTTTTGACTGAAGAGCAAGCGTCTGATTTAACTTCATTCTTATCTATCGGAAAAGAGTTAGAAGAGGAAATTGACAAAGATTTGATCCTGAAAAATAAGAAAATATTAGACTCACTTCTAATATCATCTCGAAAAAAACAGAATATGAATGAAAATGAATTTAATAGCTTTAAGAAAATTATTTTTAAACGTGTTGGCTTGGGAGTATTATTCTCAAATTACTACAGATTATTACCCAATCCTGTTTTCAAGCTTCTTTTCTTTATTCTTTCACCATTATATTTTAAGCCTGTTTATCAATTCCTCTCATGGGTATATAATTCGATTCAATATTTAGTATCTCGAATAAGGATTATTAAGAGTAAGGTCAGTATTAGTGGATGATGATATGAAACCAATTATATTAGGCGGCGGACTTGCAGGTTTAAGTGCTTGTTATCATGGAGATGGTATTGTTTATGAAAAAGATCAAACATTCGGAGGGCATGCAAGATCACACTCCGAAAATGGTTTTGTTTTTGATGAAGGCATTCATGTTTTACATACTTCTAATAAGTATATTCTCAACCTTCTTGAAGAAATTGGAGCCGACCTTCAGGTTAAGGATAGGGATGCATGGATACACTCTAACGGAGCAATGACAAGATATCCTTTTCAGGCCAATACATATGGGCTTCCAGTAGATATAGTCAAAGATTGCCTGTTGGGTTTTATTGAGAATGATAGAAGTAAAGAGGATATTAATCATTACGAAGATTGGGTTAGATACATGTTTGGAGATGGAATAGCTGATCACTTTATGATTCCTTATAGCAAAAAGTTTTGGGGTGTAAATCCAGATCAGCTAACAACAGACTGGGTAAATATTAGACATCCAAAACCGAGTATGGAGGAGGTTATAAGTGGAGCGATTGGCGATCAAAAAAAAGGCTTTGGAATTAATGCAACTTTCAGATACCCGAAAAACGGAGGATTCGGTTTCATAGGTCAAGCATTGGCTAATAAATGCGAGGGAAGGATCAATAGTGGCATGAAGGCAACAAACATTGATGTCAAAAATAAAGTGATAACTTTCAATGAAAAGGAGCAGATCAACTATCAAAAGGTTTTAAGTACTATTCCCTTACCAGAATTGCTAAGCATCATTCCAGATACTCCTGATGATGTTATCGAAGCTTCGAAGCTATTGAAGACAAATTCAATATATGTAGTAAACATAGGTGTAAAGAGGTCAAAGATCACTGACAAGAGTTGGATTTACTTTCTTGAAAAAGATTTTTGTTTTGTCAGGGTAAGCTTTCCTTTTAATTTTACTCATGATTTGGATTCTGTTGTTCCAAAAGGTCATAGCTCTATTTCTGTAGAAATATCATACGGGAATGATAATCAGCTTCCTGGCGATAAAGAGGAAATAATTGAAAAAGTGAAAAAAGACTTAATTAGGGCTGATATTTTGAAAGCAGATGATGAGATTACATATCTTGACACATATGACATAAAGTATGGCTATGTAATTTTTGATAAGAACAGAAAGCCATCAATTAAAAAAATTCATGAATTTCTGAAACCTTATGACATCATCCCATGTGGGAGGTATGGATTATGGGCATATTTGTGGAGTGATGAAGCAATCATGAGCGGAAAGAAAGCAGCAGAAAAACTATCAAAATGTTGAATTCAAAGCGTATAGTTCTCTCGTCACTGTACTACCCATCAAAGTGCCTAAGCTACTTAACTTCATTTTCTCAAAAGAGAGCTAGAATAAGAGTAATTCTGATGCATGATATTCCTGATGAGGATTTATTAAAGTTTAGAAATATCATTAATTTTTTGAGTAAAAATTGGAATTTTATTTCAGCTGATGAATTTGCCAATCATCTCAATGGCACTAATGAATTAGATGGAAACAATATACTTCTCACATTTGATGATGGCTTTTCTTCAAACCGAAAAGTTGCAGAAAAAATATTAGCACCGCTTGGAATCAAAGCTCTTTTCTTTGTTGCTACTGGATTTATAAAGGCAAAAAATTCCGAAGAACACAAAAAATTTATTTTGAATAGTCTATATCCTAAATGGAGAAATCATTCTCTTCCATCCAATATAAATAATATGAGTGGACTGACTATGAATGATCTAAGATTCCTTGTTGAGGAGGGTCATACTATAGGTTGTCATACTGAAACACATCCTGATTTATCAAAGATAGATAATCAGAATGAGCTCAAATCAGAGATTATAGACAGCGGAGATTTTCTTGAGAGGGAATTAAATACAAAAATTAAACACTTCTCATTCGGTTTTGGGAATATTAAGTTTTTCAGTGAGGTTGCATTGAAAGTCGCTATGGGAAGATATCCATATATATATACAGGCATGAGAGGAGATAATAGTCAAATAAAGAATTGTTGGGCTATAAGGAGAGATACTATTGATCTTGATGATAATCTAATGATGATTGGATCATTCTTAGAAGGGCTTGTAGATTTTAGATATAAAAAGGCATTTGAGGAATATGAATCTTGGGGTTTGCAGTAAAAAGTAACCAAAATTAATTTTTAATTTAATGCCATATTTCCAGACCAAAACCTCATTACCCACCATAAAAGATCTATTTTTTTCGATTTTTATTCGAACTCCTCAAACTAATTTTTTTTGCGATTATTGGAAAATTGATAAACATAAGAAATTCTTATTCTCTCGCTCTTCTCACGCACTGAGATTTATAGCAAAGTTAAAACTTGACTGCTCTAAAAAGGAAAGAATAAATATTTGGATACCTAGCTATTTTTGTGATGAATCTCTTATTCCACTTCGGAGAGAAAATGTAAGTATTATTTTCTATCCAATTTTAAGCGATGGATCACCCAGTATGGATGCAATCCTAAGTTTGATTACTGAAGAAAATAAGCCAGATCTTGTTATGGCAACACATTATTTTGGACAAATTATAGATATATCCGAATTTGTAGAATTTGCTGATAGTCAAGGTGCATGGGTTATCGAGGATGGCGCACACATTTTAAAAGCAGAAAATAAATTAGGTTCTAAGTCCCATTTCATTTTTTTTAGTCCGCACAAACTACTGCCTATTCCAGACGGATCCATTCTATTAATGAATAATCAGAGGATGTCAGAAGATTTTAATTATGAGTATGATCGTTGCAGGACCATGTATGATGAATATATTGATGGCTCTAGAAAAAATACAAGCGATATTGTGATATGGATTCTCAAGAGATTTCTACAAAGTATTGGCATAAGGAAGAGGCCACAAGTATCACTTGACATATTTGGAGATGATTTCTTAAAGACCAATGCAACATTTAAGGAACCAAGAATTTCAACTCTTTCCCTGAAGCTAATCTCACTATTGAGCCAATTTGAGCATGAATGTCTATCTAGAAAAGAAAATTATATTTTTTGGAGAGATTTATTTTTAGACAATGGATTAAATGGTGAAGAGTTATTCTCATTAGGAGATATAGAATGCCCATATGTATTTGCAATTAGATTTAAAGATAAATCAAAATTGATTGATGCAATAGAATTTGTTAATGAAAAGAATATTCCTGTTTCTAGTTGGCCAGACTTACCAGCCGAAGTTTTAGTGAATAATGATTTTTTTAAAAATAGTATTGATATGAAGAGGCAGACATTATTCTTACCAGTTCATAGTTCACTGATATTAGAGCAGATTTAAAATATAAAAATCATATGATGAGAAACAATTACCAATTAAGAGAAATCACTTTTGATCAATGGAATGATTTATGGATTACTGTTGATAGAACAAATATCCTTCAGTCATGGCATTACGGAGAGGCAAAAAAAGAATCAGAAAGAATGGAGGTGGCTTATTTCGCAGTTTATGAATCAGATAACCCAGTTTCAATTGCACAGGTTTTAATTAAGAAGTTACCGCTAAAATTATCTCTAGCAAGGATTAACAGGGCTCCACTAGTTCTAAATTCTCAACCTGATGATCAGATAGTTTTTGAGACAATAAAGTTAATCATTGATGAATGCAAAATAAGATGGTGGATTATGCTTCAGATTGCCCCAGAGCTCGAAAGCAAGGAACAAGTAGAAACAAATTTATCTAAGTTAGGTCTCAAGAAATTAAAAAATCCTCCCTGGGCATCAGCATTGATTGATTTACAACAAGATGATGATGCCTTGTTGTCATCTCTTAATGGAAAATGGAGAAATTGCCTCAGAAAAGGTTGGAAAAATGGCGTTAAAACAGAGTTGAATCAGGCGAGCAATAAAAATGTAGTTAAAGATTTAGTATCAACCTATAAATCTCTTCAGAAGAAGAAAAGTTTTATTGGGTTATCATCTGACTTGATTTTAAGCATGGCATCTAGAAGTCATTCATTGTGGAGTTTTAATATATTTTCTTCTCCTTCCATGGAGGGGGAAGGAAACCAAGGAATGCTTGTTAGTGTTCATCATGGAGATACAGCAATATATTTAATTGGCTCAAGTACAAATGAAGGTAGAAAGAATCAGATTAACTATGTGCTTCTCTGGGCAGCGATAAAGCATGCTAAATTATCTGAATGTAAATATTATGATATCGGAGGCTTAGATGAAACAACTCCTAGGGGTATAGCACACTTTAAAAAAGGACTTAATGCAGTTCCTTATAAATTAACTGGTGAGTGGCGTGGATTCTTCATACCAAAAATTCTTCAATAGACTACATTCAAGAATTTTGCTTTTGAGTGATAAATATAAGAAATGAATAAAATTCCTATCACTTCAAAAATATATGTTTGGTCTGTTTTGATGGAACCTCTCTTGTTTTTTGTGATTGCAGGACAATCAGTCACCGGTGTTGGAGGAAATATAAGTAGGCTGCTTCAACTTTTTGTAGTGACTAGCCTTATTTTAAAGGCCTTTATCATTCCATTTGATAAGTTAAAAATACCAAATCCGTTTGCTGAACAATATAAGTGGTATTCATATTATTTGATATTCATAGTAATTTCTTTCATCTATGGTTATTTTACAGGAGCATATGATTTAGGTTTTGGGCTTACTTCAACTCGAAAGGATGCATCAGGAATATTTATATTCTTAAATAGCCAGTTTGCTCGGCCTTTTTTTGAATATTTTATAACTATTTACTACTTTATATATTTCGTAATTCTCCCTCGGTATCTTTTGGATACAAGTCAAGGAATCAATTACTTCTTCAAAGTTTTTTTATTGACGTTTTACTCATGTTTATTAGTAGGTATATTGGATTTTTTATTAATCTATCTGATCGGGTTTGAATGGGTGCCTAGGCATCTTAGTGACTTTACTCATGTTGGCAAAAGATTTCATGGTCTTGCGGGAGAACCTCGTGATGCCTTTGTATACTTAGGATTTGGAATAGCTATATTCTATTTAAGAAGCGTTTGGCTTAATAAGCAGAACATCAGTAACCTATTCATAGTTGGTCTTTTTATTTGCATGTTGTTAACACAGTCTTCATCAGGTTTTATTGGACTAATAATTTCTGCCGGATTAATTTTTATTTATCAGTTACCAAAAATGCCAATCAAATATTTAGCTCCAATATTTACTATTCTCATCATTATTTCTCTAACAACATATTTTGCAGTAATAAACTCTACTAGGACAATGATATATATAGATGCTATACCTGCTGCTATACAGGCCTTGGAGTCTTCTTCAAATTTACCACCGATAATTCAAGCTCAGATAGTAAATGTTTACCCTGTTTGGGTGAGAATATCAGAATTAATGAGATATGAATTATTACCAATATTTATTGGGACAGGATTTGGAAGCGCGTCTATCCTAAACAGCATATTCTTCAATATAGATGGTGTTTATAATCCACATGCAAATATAATCAGAGTTATTTTTGAATCTGGTGTAATAGGCCTCTTAATTTTTATAAATGCTTTTATTTCTCCACTAAAAAGACTTATTTCAAAAAGAAATATAAGAGAGAACATTACTATGTATATGCTTTTTATACTAGGGCTTAGTTTTGGCCATAGGAGTTCGACTCTCTTTATATTTTTTGGAATGCTTTTATTAATTTTTAGTGTTAAAAATAAAAAACTATTTAAATCTAAATGAGTCTAAATAATGAAATAATTTTGGGTATTGATGCTTCCAATATCAGACACGGAGGAGGTATCACCCATTTATCACAGTTACTAGCCCATACTAATCCAGAAGAATCAAAGATTAAGAGTGTAGTAGTTTGGTCTAATGAGAACACACTCAGAAAATTACCTAATCAACCTTGGTTGAGTAAAAAAACACATCGATTATTAAATGGTAATTTCTTTCAAAGGATCTTATGGCAAGCTTTTAACCTGAATAAAGAGCTGAATGATGAATCATGTGGAATCTTATTTGTGCCAGGAGCATCATATATAACAAAATTTAAGCCAGTTGTAACCATGCATCAGAATCTCTTACCATTCGAGAATACAGAAATATTAAGGTATGGCTTGTCGTTTTTTTTCATCAAGCTAATACTTTTGAGGTTTACACAGTCTCTATCTTTTAAGAGGTCTGAAGGAATAATCTTTTTATCAGAATATTCAAGAAATGCACTTAGGAAATATGTAAATTTATCTTCAATTGAGGAAATGACAATTCCTCATGGGATTGAGAAACGCTTTTTCAAGAAACCAAGAGAGCAATTTTATATAAATCATTACTCTAATCAAAAACCATATAAGTTAATCTATGTTTCTTCTATTGACCTATATAAGCATCAGTGGAAAGTTATTGAGGCAGTCCATGATTTGAGATCATCAGGCTACCCTATAACTCTTGAGTTATATGGTAAGTTAAACGATAGAGCGAAAATTCCACTAATGAATGCTATGGAAAGATTTGATTCAAATGGAGAATTTATTAGGTTAAATCAGGAAGTTCCATTCAATGAGATCCATAATATATATCATGAAGCTGACCTATCAATTTTTGCATCATCTTGTGAAACATTCGGGCAGATAGTGCTTGAGTCAATGGCAAGCGGAATTCCAATTTGTTGTTCAAGAGGATCGTCGATGTGTGAGATTTTATCAGGAGGCGCAAGATATTTTGACCCTATGAATTCAAAAGAAATAAAATCATGTTTGAAAGAAGTGATTGATTCACCAATATTAAGATCAGAATTATCAAGTAAGTCATTTAGTCTAGCTAAGAGATATGACTGGGAGTTTACTGCAAAAGAATCCTTCAGATTTTTTACTAAAGTTTATGAAAATAGCTTTAGAGTCAAGTGAGAATCAGAATATGAAAATATTAATTATTTCACAGTATTTTTATCCAGAAAATTTTAGGATAAATGATTTTGCATTTTCTTTAGCTAAGAGAGGGCATGAAGTCACTGTCCTTTCTGGTTTGCCAAATTATCCAAGGGGTAAATTTTTTGGAAGATTCAGTGTTTTTAAAGAGGAATTAATTAATGAAGTCAAGGTTATAAGAGTTCCTTTAATTCCAAGATTCAAGTCAAAAGGATGGCAGTTAGGAGTTAACTACTTATCATTTCTATTTTCTTCCCTATTTTTTGGACCCTTCTTAATTCGTGATTTTAAGCCAGATGTTATCTTTACTGCGAGTTACTCACCTGCAACTGTTGGTATTATAGGCGTCTTTTTCTCTAGGTTGAAAAAAGCAAAGATGATGCTTTGGGTTCAAGATCTTTGGCCCCAAAGTTTAAGTGCAACTGGAGCAGTAAAATCAGAAAGCATTTTAAGAGTATTCAGATCCATGGTCATTTGGATTTATAAAAGATCTGATTTCATCCTTGTTCAATCAAAGTCTTTTATAGAGGAAATTAAACAATATAATATTGAGGATAAAAAAATATATTTCTTCCCTAACTGGGCAGAGGATCTCTATAGGGAGAATAATCCAGTTAATAATGAATATAGTAAATTGATTCCAGAGGATAAATTTATAATTATGTTTGCAGGAAATCTAGGTAAAGCCCAATCACTTGACACTATATTTGAAGCTGCATCATTAACACAAAAGAGTGAAATACATTGGGTCTTAATAGGCGATGGGAGAGAGAGACGGCATCTAGAGCAGAAGATTATTGAGAAAGACTTAGATAACATAAGTTTATTGGGCTCATATCCTGTTGAAACAATGCCTATTTTCTTTTCGATGGCAGATGCTTTATTAGTTACTCTTAAAAATGACCCAATATTTTCTGCCACTATACCAGGTAAACTTCAATCATATATGCTCAGCAAAAAGCCTATAATAGCTTCTCTCGATGGTGAGGGTCTAAGGATAATTAGTGATAGTGGATGCGGTCTTTCATCCCAATCTGAAGATCCCGTTGGTTTATCAAATAAAGCTATTGAGCTGAGTCAGCTGAGCGAAGAGGTAAGAGAGAATATGGGAATCAGAGGTCTGGAATACTATCAAAAGTTTTTTGACCGTGAGATTTTTATACAAAGGTTTGAGAATTTATTAAAACTTCAAAATTTAACAGAATGAGAATCTTAATCTTAGGAGGTAGCGGAATGATTGGTAGCTGCCTTTTTAATCAGTTAGATATAGATAATCAAGTTATTGCTACATTTAGAAGTAGCCATAAAGCATATCCTCATTTGGATAAAAATCTGCAAAAGAAATCATTCTTTAATATTGAAGCTGAGAATATTAATAGTATCAAAGAAATAATTTTAGCCAATGAATCAGAAGTTGTTATAAATGCAATTGGAATAACAAAGCAATTGATCAGTAAAATGGATAAAGAAGAATGTTCCTATATTAATTCTATATTTCCACATGATTTATTTAAGCTTTGCGATGAGGTAGGATCTAGACTTATTCACCTTAGTACTGATTGTATTTTTTCAGGAAAAAAAGGCTTTTATTCTGAACTAGATATCCCAGATGCCATAGATTTCTATGGAAAAACTAAAATTATTGGCGAGGTAAATGAGTTAAATGCCCTTACAATCAGAAAATCAACGATTGGACTAGAAAATGGCGACACTCATGGTCTTTTGGAGTGGTTTCTTAAATCTAGAGGAAGTATTAAAGGCTATAGAAAAGCAATATATTCTGGATTGACAACAATCGAGTTTTCAAAAGTAATAAACTTTATTATAAATGAGCAAAAGGATTTATCAGGTATTTGGAATGTATCAAGTGAATCTATAAGTAAGTATGATTTACTTAATAAGCTCAGTATCTTAATGAAGAGAAAAGATATTGAAATTGTCCCAGATGACAGTTTTTGTTGCGATAGAAGTTTAGATGGCTCCGCATTTTATGATAGAACGGGGTATTTAGTTCCATCTTGGGATAAGATGTTGTCTGACTTATGTGAAATAATTCAAGAAAGACAATCCTTAAAATAGTTTTTTAGAAAAAAAGGGAGTAAATGCTTAAAGACAAAAAATTTCTAGTTACAGGTGGCACAGGATCATTTGGTAAGACTATTGCTCTTGAGTTAGAGAAGCTCGGTGCTAAAGAAGTAAGAATCTTTAGTAGGGATGAAAAAAAACAAGAAGATATGAGAATTGGGCTCAACAATTCAAAATATAAATTTTATATCGGTGATGTTAGAGATTTTACAAGCCTTTATTCTGCTTTAGAGGATGTAGATTTTGTATTTCATGCAGCTGCACTCAAACAAGTACCATCATGTGAGTTTTATCCTATGGAAGCAGTTAAAACAAATATAAATGGTACAGAAAATGTTATTAGAGCATCAATTGAAAGAAATATAAAAAAAGTGATTGTTTTAAGTACAGATAAAGCGGTCTATCCAATAAATGCCATGGGTATATCTAAAGCAATGGGAGAAAAGGTTGCAATAGCTATGAGTAGAATCAATCAAAATTCAGGCACTACTATTTGCTGCACTCGATATGGAAATGTTATGGGCTCGAGAGGATCTGTTATTCCTCTTTTTATTAAGCAACTAATGAATGATGAATATGTAACTATTACTGACCCAAATATGACTCGTTTCCTAATGACCCTAGATGATTCAGTCGATTTAGTCTTACATGCTTTTAAAAATGGTCAGCAGGGAGATATTTTTGTAAAAAAATCTCCGGCATCATCTTTAGATTCATTATTAAATGCACTTTCGGAAGTGCTGAAAAAAGATGCAAAAAGAAAGATTATTGGCACTAGACATGGAGAGAAGCTTTATGAATCATTGATCTCAAGAGAGGAAATGTCTAAAGCTGAAGATGCTGGAGATTACTTTAGAATTCCAGCAGATAATAGAGACCTAAATTATGCAAAATACTTCACTCAGGGAGAAGAGTCTATCTGTGAGTTTTCAGATTATACTTCACATAATGCAGAACAGCTAGATCAGCCAGAATTGATAGAATTACTATCAAATTTGGAGGTTATAAAGGAGAAAGTTAGTGCCTAAAGTTATGACAATCGTAGGAACTCGTCCCGAAATTATTAAAATGAGCAGAGTTATCGCTGAATTTGATCTTCATACTGATCACTTGCTAGTCCATACTGGCCAGAATTATGATTATGAACTCAATGAAGTTTTTTTTGAGGATTTATCTATAAGAAAACCAGATTACTTTCTGGAGGCGGTAGGTGAAACAGCCTCGTCCACAATTGGAAGAATAATAGAGGAATCGGATAAGATTATGCGAAAAGAGAAGCCTGATGCCGTTCTTTTATATGGTGATACCAACTCCTGTTTGTCAGTTATATCAGCAAAGAGAAATAAAATACCCGTATTTCATTTTGAAGCTGGAAATAGGTGTTTCGATCAGAGAGTACCAGAGGAATTAAATAGAAAAGTACTAGATCATTTAAGTGATATTAATTTTGTTCTTACTGAACATGCCAGAAGGTATCTTTTAGCAGAAGGAATCTCAGGTGAAACAATCATAAAAACTGGCTCCCATATGAATGAGGTTCTTAATCATTATATGCACGATATTGAACAGTCGAATGCGTTGAAATTATTGGGATTGGAGCCAAAAAAATATTTTATAGTTAGCGCTCATAGAGAGGAGAATGTTGATTCCCAGGAGAATCTGAGAGACATGCTTTTAACTCTTAATTCGGTTGCAGAGGAGCATGACATGCCTGTTATCGTAACAACTCACCCAAGAACAAAAGACAGGCTTGATAAACTTGGAGAGAGCAATATTAATCCTTTAGTGCAATTCCTCAAGCCTTTTGGATTTTGTGATTATATAAAACTTCAAAAAAATGCACTTTGTGTTATTTCTGATAGCGGAACTATTACTGAGGAGTCATCTATTCTTAATCTTCCAGCTATAACAATTAGAAATGCTCATGAAAGACCTGAGGGTATGGACGTAGGTACCCTTATAATGTCTGGCTTAAAAAGCGAAAGAGTTTTGGAGTCAATAGATATTATTATCAAGCAACATGATGACAATGAAAGGTCAATTCCTCCAATACCAGACTATGAAGTTAATCATGTTTCTAAGCAAGTTCTAAGGGTTGTGATGAGCTATATTGACTATATAAATAGGACGGTTTGGTCTCTAAGCTGAGTGCAAAATATTTTCAAAAAATAACCCAATGAAAAGGATTTTTGATTTTTTATTCGCAATTTTTCTACTTTCTATCTTGATAATTCCGATGACCTTAATTGCATTAATCATTAAGCTGACGTCTTCAGGAACTGTAATATATTGGTCAGATAGAGTAGGAAGGGATAATAATATCTTTCAGATGCCAAAGTATAGGACGATGGATATTAATACCCCAGATGTGGCTACACATCTTCTTGAAAATCCTGAGGAACACTATACCCCTATAGGAAAAATTTTAAGGGAATCGAGTTTGGATGAATTACCTCAACTTTGGTCAATAATTTGTGGAAAGATGAGTTTTGTAGGACCAAGACCAGCACTATATAATCAGGACGATCTAATTAAATTGAGAACCACATTTGGTATTGAGAAAATAAGGCCAGGTCTAACGGGTTTGGCGCAAATTAATGGAAGAGATGAACTAAGTATAGAAGAGAAAGTGGATCTAGATAGAGAGTATATGAACAGACAGTCTTTAATATATGACTTACGAGTAATTAGCCTTACTGTTCTGAAATCATTCAGAGGCGAGGGAATTTCTCACTAATTTTGAGTCAGTCCAAACTAAAAACTAATTAATACACCAAAGCATGCTAGTTAAAAACATTTTTTATAAAGTAAAAATAGCCTTTATTGATCTCAGTAGATTACAAAAGACATCATTAGTCATGATCTGTGATTACCTTATGCTTGTTTTGGCATTTTGGGTATCTATTTCAATAAGAAATAATCAGCTATTCACACCTATGGAAGACTCTTATTTTCTTCTAATTCTATTGACCCCATTAATTGCTCTACCAATTTTCTATTCATTGGGGCTGTACAAATCACTGATCAGATACTCCAGCTACAAAAGTGTCAAGATAATTTCTGTAGCAAGCACAATTTATACATTGGTTTGGCTTTTGATATTCCTAATTGTTCCAATTGAGACAAAGCCAATAGATTTTCTATTTCTAAACTTTATTCTAACAATCAACTTCTCCGGTGGAATAAGGTACATAGCCAGATGGATTCTTATTAAACAGGATATAAATCTTTCTAGAGTTCTGATATATGGCGCTAATGATTCTGCAATCCAACTTAGATCAGCCATTGAACATTCGCCTGAATTTAAGGTAGTCGGGTTTGTTGATGACCAAAATGAGATTGTTGGAAATTATATTGAGGGATCAAAAATATACTCAACACATGAACTAGATAAGATCATTGTTGGCTTGAAAGTTACAGAAATTTTTATAGCTAAGCCAGAGGAGAGTAAGATTAGGATTCAACAGATTATTAAGAACCTAAAAAAATATTCTCTAGTAATAAGAGTAATGCCTAATCTAACTGATATTGCTAAGGGTGAGTTATCTGTAAATGATCTTAAGAAGGTCAAAATTAGTGATTTATTGAAGCGAGAGCAGAGAGAACCTGTTAAGGATCTTTTAGAAAGGGATGTAAGGGAAAAAAATGTTCTAATTACCGGTGCTGGCGGCTCAATAGGCTCTGAGTTATCAAATCAGATATTAAAGAATAAGCCAAATAGACTTGTCCTTTTTGACATAAGCGAGTTTTCGCTATACCAAGCAGAACAGAAACTTACTGCCTCATTAGATCAATCTGAGCTTGTAACTATAATTGGCAATGTAACTAATCAGAGCAGATTAGAAAAAATACTTAAAAAATATAAAATCAACACAGTCTATCATGCTGCTGCATATAAGCATGTACCTCTTGTTGAGAAGAATATTATTGCCGGTGTAAGGTGTAATATTTTTGGAACTTTATCGTGTATTAGTGCAGCCATAAAAATGAAAGTCGAGAGTTTCGTTTTTATCTCAACTGATAAGGCAGTAAGGCCAACTAACATAATGGGGGCAACAAAAAGATTTGCTGAGCAGATTCTACAGTCAATATATCAAAGTGGATTGACCCAAGAAGATATTAGTACAAGGATTAGCATAGTAAGATTTGGGAATGTTTTAGGCTCATCTGGTTCTGTAGTTCCACTTTTTAAAAGGCAAATTAAAAATGGTGGACCCTTGACTGTAACTGATCCTAATATAATCAGATACTTTATGACTCCCAAGGAGGCATCTCAACTCGTGATTCAGGCAGGGTCAATGGGAGTAAGAGGAGAGATATTCCTTCTTGATATGGGAGAGCCAGTTAAAGTTCACGAGCTAGCAAAAGACATGATTCAGTTAAGTGGAAAATCTGTCAAAGATAATGAAAATCCAGATGGAGACATAGAGATAAGATTTACTGGGTTGAGACCAGGTGAAAAACTATATGAAGAGCTCTTGATTGATAGTAAGTCAGAACCTACAGAACATAAAAAAATATTCATTGCAAAAGAGAATAGTCGAACTTGGGATCAAATTAAGATTCTTTTAGAAGAATTAACTGCTGCAACAGAGAATGAAGATTATGAGGGAATCAGAACGATTTTTCTCAAAGCAGTTGACGGATATGCCCCTGAATCAAGCAGTTGATTCCAAGAATTTTGTATAAAAATTATCTATATTTGCTCTATCACCGAAAGCAAAGAAAGACCCGTTTATAATATTTCGTTTTTTGTTGTATAGAATACTATTTCTATTTTCATCCAATAATCCTCCACCAGAAAATTTCAAAATAGCATCACCTGCTGCTATGTCCCATTCTGACGTAGGACCAAATCTGGGATAGATATCAGCTCTACCTGAGGCTACTAAGCAAAATTTTAATGAACTACCAACTTGGTGTTCTTCATGATCACCAATTTTTCTTAGAAAATCCTTTTCAGCACCTGTTTTGTGAGACCTGCTTGAGACTACATTAACTTTTAGTCCTTGTTTTTCATTTACTCTTATTCTTTGAATATTTTTATTATCTAATTTCATGAATGAGCCATTTAATTCAGATCCCCAATAAATTTGATTAATAGCTGGAGCATATATAACACCAAAAACTGGTCTATTTTCTGATATTAGTGCGATATTCGTAGTAAATTCACCATTCTTTTTTATAAATTCTTTTGTACCATCTAATGGATCTACCAGCCAATATTCTCTCCATTTTGCTCTATCCTTGAAAGAAATGTGAGAAGACTCTTCTGATAGGATTGGTATTTTAGGTGTTAAGTTTCTGAGTGAAGACAAAATAATTTGATGAGATAGTACATCTGCCTCAGTAAGTGGAGAAAAATCATCTTTAATTTTTATATCATAATTTGTTTCATAGATATCCAGAATAGCTTTTCCAGCTGATAATGAAATTTTTATAACTTCATCAATAATATTCTGATTCAGTGAAAATGTGCGCATTTATTATTTCATCATATTGATCAAGGGTTATTTTAGAACTTATATTGTAGGCTTTTTTTTAAAAAAAACTTGCAATGTCTTACTAGATTTAGAGAAAATGTAATTTCTTAGCCTTATTCATGGCTTGAAACCACAGTTCATAACTAAGTCACCAAAGGGAAATCAGTAATGGGAATAATACAAACAACAGACGAATCATTTGATGAAGACGTAAATCAATCTGACATTCCGGTGCTGGTCGATTTTTGGGCAGAGTGGTGCGGGCCTTGTAAAATGATAGCTCCAATTCTTGAAGAGCTTGATAATGAAATTGGTGACAAGATTAAAATTGTAAAAGTGGATGTAGATAATAATAAAAAGACAGCAATGGAATTCTCAATTAGAAGTATTCCAACTCTGATTATTATCAAAAATAAAGCAGTTTTAGCGCAGCACATAGGAGCTGCATCAAAAAGCCAATTAGAATCTTTCATAAACCAAAATATTTAAAATATGCCATCTAACGGAAGAAAAAGAAAAAGATCAAATCACAAAAAAGATTTTCGAGAGAGAACAGCTACATTTACTTCTGAAGATGTAATCTCCAAATCTGAACTAGAAGGGGATGATGTACTAAGTCTTCCTGATCTTAGAACGAAATCAATAACTGAGATACAGAGCACTGCAGCAGAGATGGGCATTGAAAATATTTCTCGAGCAAGAAGACAAGATATTACATTCTCAATTTTAAAGGCACATGCAGCTGAAGATAAAAGAATTTTTGGCGAAGGAGTACTTGAGATATTGCAAGATGGATTTGGTTTTCTGAGATCAGCTGATACTTCATATATTGCAGGACCAGACGATGTTTATGTTTCTCCAACACAGATCAGAAAATTTAATTTAAGAACAGGAGATACGGTATCTGGATCAGTGAGGCCCCCAAAGGATAATGAAAGATATTTCGCACTATTAAAGGTTTCTGAAATCAACTTTGAGGATCCTGAAAACGTTAGAACAAAAGCACTTTTTGAGAACTTAACTCCATATTTCCCTGAAGAAAGGCTTAAGCTTGAACAGGGGTCAGGAAGTGTTGAAGATCTAACAGCAAGAATCATTGATTTAGCATCTCCTATTGGTAAAGGTCAAAGAGGGCTGATAGTTTCTCCC
>MDTE01071701.1_pt1 | contig 30061 bp, 25 predicted proteins | sample 811231 | NCBI WGS metagenome assembly MDTE01 (sample SAMN05326651, study PRJNA326480) | marine metagenome | isolation source: seawater | place: Indian Ocean: Red Sea | collected 2010 | reverse complement strand
TCTGGCCATTGAGTTGATTTTATGGATGAACGTTCATTGATTTATGATTGGAATACGATTGACTATGAATTCAATAGAAATCCATCTAATCACCCTCATGGCGTGTGGTTTGATGATGAGACCCTAAGAGATGGATTACAAAGCCCTAGCGCTAGAAATCCCTCAATTGAAGAGAAAGTTGAATTATTATCCTATATGGAAAAACTAGGAATTCAGAAAGTAGATTTAGGACTCCCTGGAGCAGGCCCATTCCATCGAGAACATATTGATGCTTTAATCAGCCATATTACATCAAACGACTATCAAATTAGACCAGGTGCTGCAGTTAGAACTTTGATGAATGATATTGAACCATTGGTTGAAATGCAGAATAAGCACGGAATTCCTATACAAGCATCAGCATTTTTGGGCACTAGTCCAATTAGACAATATACAGAAGGGTGGACTATGGATAAATTAATCTCTACAATGGAGAAGGCGGTAAGTTATGCAGTAGAAAATGATGTACCAGTAATGTTTGTTACTGAAGATACAACCCGTTCAAATCCAGATGATGTAAGGAAGATTTACCAAAGAGCCATGGAATTGGGCGTTAGAAGACTTTGTGTTTGTGATACATGTGGACATGTCACTCCTAATGGAGTAAAGAAATTACTTAATTTCATTGATGAAGAAGTGATTAAAGATGGTGGATATCATCGAAGTGATATAGAAGTAAATTGGCATGGCCATCAGGATAGAGGATTAGGGGTTGCGAATAATATTGCTGCAGTTGAAGCAGGTGCAGACGTAGTTCATGGAACGGCTCTTGGAGTTGGAGAAAGGGCAGGAAATGCTCCTCTTGATCAAACCTTAGTCAATTTAAAATTGATGGGTGTTATCGATAATGATTTAACTTATCTAGATGAATATACTAGATTAGCGAACAAGTATATCGAAGTTCCTCTTCCAAGAAATTATCCCGTATTTGGAGAAGATGCATTTGAGACAGGAACAGGAGTACATGCATCAGCGGTCATAAAAGCTATGCGTAAAGGAGATAATTGGCTTGCGGATAGAGTTTATTCGGGAGTTCCAGCCGGTGATTTTGGCCTTAAACAAGTAATTAGAATCGGCCACATGGCAGGTCGGTCGAATATCATCTGGTGGTTAGAGCAGAATGGTTATGAGGCTTCAGATGATTTGGTTGCACACTTATTTGAAGTAGCAAAAAGCCAAAGTAGAAACATGGAAGATTCAGAAGTCGAAGCAGCAGTTAAGCAGTTTTTGAATTAAGCATCGGCTTCTTCGTAATCTGAGAATGAATTAGGCTTTTGTTGGTTTGATTTTCCAATCATCCATTCACTATCAACGCCGCCACCGCTCCATTCTCCATCAACATTAACTTCATCGATGTCTTGTTCTTCTCTCCATACAGCATCTTCTTCAGAACCACAAACAATAAATTTGCCATTTTCATCAATTTGTTCTTCTAGCAGAGATATATGCTTCGAGACAGGAAGAAAATGTCCAACAGGCATTCCACTAGCAGTAAACGGGTTAGTTGCCGCGCCAACTAACAAACCATCTTCTGGTGCTACAATATCAACAGTAAGTCCGGGAGTAGCAGGGTCAGAAATTGTAGCTATTACTTCACCTTCTCGCATTACAGAACCTGAAGTAACAAACATATCTAGCAGACCACCTTCGCTAGCTCTTAACCAACGAGAACCGCTAGCTAACATACGGAACCTTGGCCGATTAGGCTTTCCTGGTATCATTCTTAAAGATCTTAGAATATTAGTTACTCCGTGAATTGCCACTTTAACAGCTTCATTGTCTAGTAAATTTGCACCTCCTCCTTCATAAGTAATAGAAGGTATATCATTCTCTACAGCAGCCTTTCTAAGTGAACCAGATGGTGGTTTTGAATCTAAAATAATTTCAATTCCAAATGCCTTAGCAAGAATATTCGAACCTGCATGAGCTAAATCAGCTCTCAATTGAGGCATATTGGAACGACCTTTAGCTGCGCTATGCAAGTCAATAATTGCATCACTATCCTTAAGTAAGTATTTCCATACTTGCGCAGCAACTCTTCTTGTAGTAGTAGTTTTGAAATTCCCAGGAAAATTTCTATTCAGATCTCTACCATCGGGAAAATATCTTGATTTCGCTCTGTAACCAGGTAGGTTAACTACGGGGACAATCCTAACAGTTCCAGCCATTTGTTTTGGGTCCAAAGGTTTCCCAATATCGGTAAAAGCATTTGAAAGTAAATGAGTACATGCTGAAGGACCAGTCAATTCGTCGCCATGAATACCACCGAGTATAGTTATTGTTGGTCCAGGTCTTTCACCGTGAATAACTGTTACAGGTATCGGCCAGGGGTCGCCTAAATCTACTTCTAACAGTGGTAAGGAGATTGTTCTAATCGTTCCGGTTTTGATAATTTTCCTGTAAAGACGGATATTACCCCACTCAGCGCTTCGATCCCACTCTGGTCTATCTTCAGTCTGATGAGCGTCCAATGCTTCTTTAATTGCAATACGTCTTCTCTTTGGCAATTCATGGGCCACGCGAACTTTTGCTTTATCAGCACGTTTCTTGGCACCCATGTACAAGCGAATATTTCATTCATCAAGAACAATGCGATTGAAACAATCTATACAAACAAAGAAAGACGGACAAATGTTAGGATAGGCATGGAAGAAATAGGAGTTCAGCGAAAGTATGCTGCAAACTCGATTTGTTTTGGATGCGGTCCAGCAAATAAAGAAGGTCTTCGAATCAATAGTACAAGAATAGAAAATGGATTGTACTTAGAATACATGCCAGAAGAACATCACCAAGCATTTCCGGGGATGATAAATGGTGGAATAATTGGAACATTACTCGACTGCCATGGAAATTGGACTGCAGCAATTGCTCTCATGGACAAGAGTGGAGATGATAATCCGCCATGTACAGTTACGGCATCTTACTCGGTTAAACTTCGACGCCCTACCCCAAATGATACGTTGCTTTGCATAACTAGTCAAATTAAATCTATTGAAGGAGATAAAGTAGAAGTTGAACTATTATTGGAGGCAGGGGGCAAAGTGTGTGCAACAGGTAGTGGATTGTTTGTTGCCGTCAAAGAAGGTCATCCTGCATATCATAGGTGGAGTTGAGTAAATTAATGGTTAATCCAAATGCTCAACAAAGTGTAAAATTGGATGATTTGAAAAATTTTGTTCTAGACTTGATGTTAGATATGGAAGTTTGGAATGAAACCAATACTCAAGAATTAAACGATATAAAACTTGGAGTCCTAAGAAAAAATGCCACACAGAGGCATGGTGTAACAAGATGGAAATTAGGATCTGATGCAAATAATCTAAAGCCTAAAGATGTTGAAGTAATTAATATTCATCCTGAGTTATTGCAGGAAAGATGGAAAGCCTATGCTGCTTTTGTTCTACACCACGAATATATACATGCATTAGGCTTTAGAGAGCATAATTCCAAATTTCGTTTTATGGAAAATCAGTGGCCAGGCAATAGAGCCTCTAAGCATGGAAGCGAGTTTACTGAATTTTTACGATTTAAAAATGCGACATGGATATGGAGTTGTCCTAAATGCGGCAAAGATTTTCCTAGAAAGAAAGCCTCAATGGGAAGGTACAAATGCCGCCAATGCGATGTTACATTAAAGGATAGAAAAGTATGATCATTTCTTTTTAGACTTACTTTTTGACTTACTTTTAGCCTTTGATTTTGCTTCTTCAACCTTACTTTCAGCGTCCATATCTGAATCTTCTGCGATTTTCTTAATCATGGATTCTTCATCTTCAGAAATATCGCCATCTTTTGCTGCCGAAGAAATTGCTGCATCTATATTCATCCTGGCAGCATCTTCGTCTGAAATACCAAGTGCTGTCTGGAATGATTTTAATTCCTCTAATTCCTGTTCAGTAATGATTCCGTCTTCCCATGCAGAGTTATATGCCTCTAATAGGAAACTTTTGTATTCTTCAGGATTAAGTAAGACATCCCTAATAAGTCCATGATTTGGCCCTTCCGATGAGGAAATCTCAGACAACTCAAGAATTGCTATTGAGCGTCGAACTTCTTTTACTGCCATGTCTTTCAAACCATGGCCAGCCCAAACAGCACCTGCAGCTACTACTGCGGCAGCAAACCATCTCATAATATCTGGATCAACTAATTCACCAGGTTGAACTAAATGAAAAATACCGATTACAGCCATAGCTGCACCGCACATCACTTCGACCCAGTCATTTAGGTCTGGTTCATCGTCAAAAACTGAAAGTCTGTCTTCGATAATAGAGTCCATCTCATCGCTCATGTTGATAGGACAGTAGCAGAGGGGTCTTATGCGTGTCGGAATTACCCGTTGAAGCGTTGTCCTTTTGGACTGTTGGCGCGACAGTGGTTTCATGGCGGCCGAGAAAGAGCATATCTCGAGCTTGGACCTGCCTTCTAAGTTAACTAATTTTCTTTCTAAAAGTTGGGGTATAGAGAAATTACACCCCCCTCAGGTTCAAGCTATGCCTTCAATTTTTGATGGAAAAAATATTCTTCTCGCTATACCTACGGCTTCTGGAAAATCGTTGGTTGCCTATCTTGCAATAATGAAAAAATTACTGGTTGATGAAATTGGCACGAAAGCGGTTTACATTGTTCCTTTGAAGGCACTTGCAAGCGAAAAATTCGAAGATCTAAAGTCTATGGCTAGTGCAGTAAATCTAACAGTTGGTTTGGGAATAGGTGATTCATCATCGGAAGCAAAAAAAATAGAAGAATGCGATATTCTAGTTTGTACTTCAGAAAAATTGGACTCAATAATCAGAAATAATTCACAAACAATGTCTAGAGTTTCTATCGTTGTGGCTGATGAATTTCATTTAATGAACGATTCATCCAGGGGACCTACCCTAGAAATAAATTTGACTAAACTCAGATTTCTAAGGCCCGACGCACAATTAGTTGCACTATCGGCAACCGTTGGTAATTGTAAAGAACTTGCAGACTGGTTAGATGCCGACTTGATTCAATCGGACTGGCGTCCTGTAGCCCTTGAATACAGTACATTTCATGACCTGCATTTGGAGCCAAGAATGGTCCAATCATCGCAAGTTTCTGACTCTCCTGAGCTATTAAATCCGCCAAGAGATTTAGAAGGTCCAAAAACACATCCAACATGGGTTGTGCTGAAAGATACAATTCAACAAGATGGTCAATTATTGATTTTTGTTGGCACTCGAAGAAGTGCTGAATCGGAGGCATTAAAATTATCAAAAAGAGTTTACAAGGTTTTAGAAAAAGAAAATCCAGACAGGTTAAAACAATTGAAACAACTTTCGCAATCCTTAGACGGAAGATCTCAAACTGCGATGGGTGAGAAATTATCACAATGTATAATCGGTGGAGTCGCATTTCATCATGCTGGATTAACCCATACTCAGCGCAAATCAATCGAAGAAGCATTCAAGAGCGGCTTGTTAATTGCATTATCGGCAACACCAACTCTCGCTGCAGGAGTTAATCTTCCAGCTAGACGAGTTTTAGTTAGAGATGTAAAAAGATGGGATGATGGAATGAATCGTCCGCTTCCAGTAATGGAAGTAAGACAAATGCTTGGAAGAGCAGGACGTCCTAAGTATGATGCTTATGGTGAAGCTTGGATATTATGCAAAGGTACGGATGGTTGGGAAATAGCAGATGATGTCAGTGATAGGTATTTCTTTGGTGAGATTGAATCAATATCATCAAAATTAGCTAGTGAGCCAGCTCTTAGGACACATTTACTTTCCATAATTTCAACAGGTGGATTACAACATAGAGGGGATATTGGAGATTTCTTTGAATCTACATTTCTAGGACATAGTATATCTAAAAATATTCTAAATGATAGAATCGACGAAATGTTACACTGGTTGGTAGAAGAGAGATTTATCAGAAAATTAGGTGTCGATGAATCTTATGCAGGAAAAAGAGCCGACAAAGGATTAGATTTGTCAGATGAATGGGATGATGATATGCCTGCATGGGCATCTATTGCACATACAACTACCGGTGTGAAGTTATCTAATGAGGCTGAAAATGTTAGTTTAACAAGCAAATATTCAGCGCATAATGAGCCAAGTTTCGGGTTCAAAAAAGCTACAGAGTTAACAAATGTTGGCGCTTGGCATTCTGCTCAAAAGAATGAATTTTCTGCTATGAAATATGAATCAACCATCATCGGAGATAGAGTGACACAATTGTATTTGGATCCTCTTTCAGCTTCAATCTTAAGAGTCGGATTGAGAAGGGCTGTTAGGAGAGAAGTCCGTAAAGATTCAGTGGTTACAAATTTTGGAATACTACACCTAATTACCACAACTCCTGATTTTTCTTCCCTGTGGGCGAAAAATAAGGATATGGAGATAAATTCTGAACTTTGGCTCAAAACAAATTCTGTTGAAGAACAACTTCTTGCAGATTCCAATTATGACGAAATGTTACTAGGAAACGTAAAATCTGCTTGGTTAATTGAAAAATGGAATGATGAAGAAAGCATGCGTTCTATAGAGAAAAGTTTAGATGTTAGCCCAGGTGATTTACACCACAGAGTCGACCTGGCGACATGGTTACTACTTGGTTCTAGAGAAATACTTCTTGCAGATGATGTATTTTCCGATGAGCATATGGCAGAAATTTCCGATATAGTCAAGAAAATAGATATTCTCCGCCAGAGAACTAGGCATGGGTGTAAAGAGGATCTTCTAACTTTGGTCAATATTAGAAATATAGGACGTTCCAGAGCTCGAGAAATGGCAAATCTTGGTATTAGAACACCAAATCATGTACTTTCTATGGATTCTAAAATTAAGAATAAATTATTGAATCTAAGGGGCTGGGGTCCTGTATTGTTGAATAAGATTTTCGAAGAAGTTAACAAAGTAGTGTCAAGGCATAATAGTAAAACTGAGAATCAATTTACCCAAAAAGTCCGTGATGACGATATACCTTTGGATGATGAAAAAGTATAGGATAATTGAATAAAAATAACTAGTTGGGCTCAATTATGGAACTGGGATTATTTCCGTGTATAGGTTGGGTTTCTAGAGAATTATCCAATGAAAAAATAGTTGAAAAATTTTTGAAAATTAGACCTTCAAATAGGTGGGTTATGTTGGGGTTTCACGTCGCTTTATCTGATAACCAACTTTGGACTGCATGGCATTGTTGTGAAAGGAGGCACCTGAGAGGAAATAAACTTGCTAGAAGTGTGGATGCAGAATTTATGAGATATCTTGCAGGAACTCATCACGTCTCAGAGGCATTTTCCAAAGCCGGATTAGGGAATGAAGATTCAAAAGGTTGGCTGGTCTATCTTCCAGAGGGCGATAAATTGACAGATCATTCTGTTAATCCTCAATCAGATTTCCGAGAGTTATTTGATTCCCAGTATAATGAAATTCTCGACATGTTGAATCTTGAAAAAATAGATGTGAGTCCTAAATTGAATCTTAGTAATGCAATCAAGTTGGGCTTGGATGAGAATAATTTAAATCTTGAAAATTTAGAAGACTCATTGGTTGCATTCATAATTTCTTCCGAATTCAACTCATAGATTAGAAGAGTTCAAGCACTATCGCTTTTTAGGTGGCTACATGGTAATTGCTAAGGCTCCAGGTGATGTTTCATTTGACAACGGAAGGAGATATTTAGATCAAGAAAAAATCCAATCAGCATTAGATAAAGCTACAGAATTCGGTGCTGAGTACGCTGAAGTTAGGCTAGTTTCAATTACAGATTCAAGTGTATCTACTCGCGATGGACAACTAGAGAGGGCAATTCCCGGACAAGAAGTGGGAGCAACGATGCGAATTCTTGCAGACGGAGCGTGGGGTGTTCATTCCACCACAGATATCAGTTCAATTCCACTTCAAGTAGAGGGGACAGTGAAGTTAGCAAGGGCCGTTGCTTCAAGAAGAGGAATAAAAGATAAACCGGTATCATTAGCTGAGGTTCCCATTATTGAGGATTCCATTCACTGGAATCCAAAGAAAGATGTAAGAAATACCGAACTTAGTGAAAAGTTAGAACACCTAAAGGTATTACACGATAACTCTAGTGATGATAGTAAAATTGCATCTGTAATTTGTGGTTGGCATGACGAGCACATTCATACAGAATTCATGTCCAGTGAAGGAATGAATAGAGTTTGGTCATTTCAAAGGTCTCTTGTTAATGCTACTGTAACTGCAAGGGATGGCTCTGATGTTGTTTCTTACAGAACAAGACATGGTGGAGAAGGTGGACTTGAACTTATTGAAGCGTGTGATTTATCTGAACTCGGCAACAGTGCAAAAATTTCAGCAATCCGATTGTTGAAGGCGGAGAGGTCACCATCTGGAAAGTTGCCTTTAGTAGCAGATAGGGACTTGACTGGCGTGTACATTCACGAAGCACTTGGCCATCCATGCGAGGCTGACTTGGTTGCAGCTGGAGATTCATGCTTAGATGGTAAATTGGGACAAAAAATAGGCAATGAAATTGTTACTGTCGTCGATGACCCGACAATTAGGGGAGGCTATGGGGCACATCCAATTGATGATGAAGGCCTTGATACGAAAGAAAAATGCCTGATTAAAAATGGTATATTGACAGATTACCTTAATCATCGAGAATCTGCACAACATTTCGGTATAGAGCCTAATGCAGGAGCAAGAGCACAAGATGGCCTTCACCACCCACTTGTTAGAATGTCAAATACTTTGATTAGAGGCGGAACTCATAATGATATTGATGAATTGATTGAAGATATTGAGTACGGAGTTTATGCCTGTGGATCAAGAGGTGGTCAAGTAGACACAGGACGCGGATCATTTCAATTCGCTGCACAGGAGGCATGGCTTATTGAAAATGGTTCAATCACCACACCTCTGAAGGATGTCAGTGTAAGCGGACTAACTTTGCAGATTTTGAAAGATGTTGATGGATTGACAACTGATTCTAGGCTTGCTGCACCGGGATTTTGTGGTAAAGGCCAAACTGTGCCTGTAGGTGATGGTGGACCAATTATGAGGATAAAAGAAGCATTGGTGGGATGATAATGCTTCCAGATGATGCTTTGGATAGATTAATTTCAGGTAGCAAAAAAATATCTGATATATGTAAGGTTAAGAATATCCAACAATGGGAAATTATAGCTTTACAATCATATGGGCATGAACTAGATATTGAGGCTGGTAAGATTTCTTTAGCTGCTGGAGGAGGTGGCGGTGGTTATGGTATTAGAGTTCTCGAAGATGGTAAATTCGGCTATGCTTACCTTGCAGATATTGGTTCAGCAGAAAATGCCATTAATCAAGCGATTTCAATAGCTAGGGTATCACCCTCAGTAGATGGATTCGTACTACCCAGTAGTCAAGAAGCAAAACAGGTTGAAGGACTGTTCGACAAAAGAATACTTTCTGTCGGTCCAGATGATCTAATACAACAAGCAGACGCGATAATTAGTGAAGTTTCGTCTTTAGATAGCAGAGCAGTGGTAACTGGAGGCGGTTTGGGAGTTAGTGCTACTGCTGGGGTTTTAACCTCTAGTGAAGGTATTGAACACCAAGGTATAACTACTACTCATGGTATTGGAGTGCAGGTTTCTATAGATGAAAACTCACAGTTGACAAGCTCTTGGCAAGGTGAATCTAGTAAGAAATTGATTGATGGGATACCGAAATGTGTTGCAAACTCGGTAGATTGGGCTAAAAAGACTAGGGATCCAATAAAAATCGAGGGAGGTGCTCAAGATTTACCAGTTGTAATGACTTCTGAAGGACTCGGTTCTCTATTTTCAATAGTAGTTTCATCAGCCATTAAAGGCCAAAGACTGGCCAGAATGGAATCATTTTGGTCTGGAAAAGCGGGACAATCTGTGATTGCTTCGGATCTTTCCTTAACCGATAATGCAAGAATGAACGGAGGTATTTCTTCATCATCGAGAGATGGAGAAGGAGTTCCAACTAGAAGTCAGGTAATTATTGACTCAGGCAAATTGGTAGGATCTCTATGGTCTACCAGAGATTCAGCAAAGTTAGTTTCAGAAGGAAAAATAGACCATGCTGAAACTACTGGCTCAGCATCCCGTGGAGGCCATCAGAGCCCTCCGGTTACAAGTTGTTCAAATCTTGAATTAACATCTTCTCTCAAACCTAATAATATTCATCAACTATTAGATAGAATGGAAACCGGATATATTGTAAATAGTGTAATGGGTGCTCATACAGCAAATCCAACTAGCGGAGATTTCTCAGTAACTACAAGTTCGATTCTTAGAGTCGAAGAGGGTGAAATTATTGGCTCAGTTAAGCAGGCTGGTCTATCTGGAAACATGTCAAAAGCACTTCAGAGCGGCGTTTTCCTTGGTGATGATGTAAGAGTGTCAGGTGGAAGCATGTACATACCAGATGTTCTATTTATGCAAGGCTTACGTGTTAATCCTGCTTGATTTCTAAGGGCATTCTTTATTTCCTGTCGTCTGTGGTAAGTGTCACCATGGAGGTAAAGGGAGTGTCTAGTCTTAACCAATCCGCACGAATACCCGAAGCCTGTACTCCGCACAGGCAATCGATGAGAAAAATGTCTGTCGGGGTGAAAAAACATGTCTGATGAAAAGTATGAATCGCACATTAGTGCGGTTTTGTCCGAATGTCCAAATGCTGACAAGGATGAAGTTAGAGAAGCATTTGAAAAATACGAAAGCGAATTCTATATTCCTCCTCAAGATGCTTTACGTTCTATCATACGTAGATTCAAGGGGGAAATGGCTCCATCAACTTCCAACAGCTCCAATTCAGAAAACCCAACTAAGGCTACTAAGAAAGTGGCTAGCCTAAGTGAATTATCATCTAATGATAGGGATATTGAAATCGAGGTTGAAATAATTTCACATAACTTGAGAGAACAAACAATTAGAGGTGAACAGAAGCAAATTGCATTTGGTTTACTTGAGGACTCTCCTTGGGATGATGGAGCCAAAAGAAATAGGTGGGAGTATAAAGACTGGGGTCCTAATTCTAACATTACTCCAGGTTCGGTTGTTAGAATCGAAGGTGCTTCAGTGAATGAATATCAAGGCAGAATGTCACTTAATATCAATCAGAGTACCAGAATTGCAATTCTAAGAGAAGGAACAAGACCAGTCGTTGCACCAGGAGAACCAATTGAAATCAATAGTATTCCTAAAGATGGTTATATTTGTGTAGTCGGAAGAATTCTTTCATCTCGTCCTGATCAAATTCATAGGAAGGACGGCTCAGGTTCTATAGACGTAGTTAGAGGACGAATTGCTGATGAAACTGGGACAATTGGATTCTTATCTTGGGAGCCATTTGAGCATGAAGTAGGTACTTTAGTCAAGATTGATGGAGCACAAGTTAGGACTTTTAGAGATACACCAGAGCTAAATTTCGGTAGGACGACAAAAGTAGAGATTTTCCACGATTCTAATTTTGCAAATGCTGAATCTCTGATGCAGCAAAATGTGCTAACAATTTCTCAATTGAGGGACGGTTCTAGAGATGTAGAAACAATTGTTCAATTGACAGAATGGAACAAGCGTTCTTTTGTTCGAGACGGCCAAGAAAAATTCCTTTGGTCTGGACAAATAGCTGACCCTTCAGGAAAATGCCGAATGAGTGCATGGGAAGAACTTCCAGTGAAAAGTTCAGATCTTCCAATTACTGTAAAACTCAAGGGAGTTAGAGTTCGCTCTTGGCAAGGAATTCCTGACATTACTGTAGACAAAGCAGATCAGGTTGAGATTTTAGATTCTCCTCCATGGGACTCTTCTATAGACCTTTCAAATCACGTGGCAGATGTTGAATTAAGAGATTTAGTAACTGGCCCTAGTAGAGTGGGAGTTTCAACAAAAGGAGTTGTTGCAAGTGTTAGAGAGGATTGTGGAGTAATTATGCGCTGTACACAATGTAGAAGAGTGCTAAAAGACGGTGTATGCTCTGAAACTCAGTGCGATAATTATTCAGGAAATCAAGATATTAGACTTAGACTAGTTATAGATGATGGGAAAGCCACCTCCTCACTTCTAATTAACAAAGATGCAACACTAGAACTTCTAGGAGTAAGTGAGGATGACATCGTCTCTGAAATAGGTTCTAATGGACAAATGGAATTTGTTCAATCTCTAAGAAATAAGTTACTTGGTAGACAGGTTGTAGCAAGCGGTCGGGTGATTGTTGATGAACAAGGAGCAATGATACTAGCAGAAAAGGCAGAATTAGTAAATTTAGACCCTGCAATGCTTGCAACCGAAATTAGGGCAAAATGGGGGGTGGTCTAATGCAACCTTCACGTTCAATAAAAAGGCAGTCTGCATGGCATATGTTGGCTTCAGAATTCGGCGAATCTACTTTGAGTGAAAGGGGTTCAGGAGAGTTTGATCCAACATTTGTAATTACGAAACTTGGTTCAAAAATTAATCGAGTAATTGTAGCTGGTTTATTGGAAAGGCTTGAACCAAGAGATACTGCTAATGGTTCAGTTCTATACCAAGGACAGATTAGGGACCCATCCGGAGTTCATTATTTCTCAGTCGGAGATTATGCATCAGAATCGATGAGAGAATTAACTCTGCAACTTTCTCCTAGAGTAGAAAGCGGTGAACCAGTTCTCCTCATGATGGTAGCAAAAACCCGACTTTTCCAAACAGAAGAAGGAGCAATCTATACCTCACTTCGCCCTGAAGAAGCATGTGAAATTGACTCAAACGCCTATGCAGTTTGGCTTACTCAAGCATGTCAAGGAACATTGGAAAGAATGAAAATTTTTACAGATTCTTTAGATTATGAGCCAACTATTGAAGCATTGACAAAGGCAGAAATTCCAAGTCACATGGTCGAAGGTATAGTAGCTTCAAGAAATCATTATGGTGATGTAGATCTTGAACATTACAATCTCAATATACTACAAGCATTAGATATTGCTGAAGGAAAAATCGAGTCTGCTACAACTCCTGCCCAGCAACTATTGGTTGAAGATAATAAAAATGAAGATGATTCAGGTGAATCAGAAGAATTATCAGATGTTCTGCTAGATATTATCAAAAAATTAGACCAAGGTGACGGAGTGGATTTTGAAACTCTAATTACTAATGCTGCCGCTAGAGGTTTTGCACGTTCTGTGACCGAGGAAAAGATAGAATCATTATCTGATGAAGGCTCAATCCACGAACCTGCATTTGGTTGGTTTAGATTAGTTTCTTGACCATTTATCCCCAACACATTCAAGTTCTTTCGCTTGTGTGGGTGGCATAGAGGTAACCACATGGCAGGAATGGATTTCTTTATCCGCCCGGCAACGGGAACAACCAGCGCTGATTGGGTTAGAATACCCAATGCAGACATAAAAGTAAGACTAACGCGTAGAATGACTCGTACAATTGTTCGTGGCGAAGAAGGTGATAATTTGCACGATGAAGGCTCTGAGTCTGCTATTTACACGATTAGCGGAGAAATGGAAATCGACGAGTACAAGAAAATTTTAGCCATGTTCCGTTCCGGTCAACCTTGTATTCATGACCCATTCGAAGAGAGAGATGTCAAGGTTGTATTTGCGTCTATGGAATATGATGGTTCGAATGAATCATTCACTTTTGAATTAATTGAAGATATTGTTTGAGGGATTTTATTGCGTTCACTAGATGAGAAAAAAGAAATTCTGTATGTAATTCGTACAATGGATGTTCTGATGTCATCTGGTGTCGGGCTCGAAGCAGCCATACACACGATAGGAACGGGTGGTTACGGAATTATTTCTTCAGACTTCTCCAATGTCATGGAAAGGTTGCGTTCAGGTAAGTCTGGAGGGTTGGAAAGAGAAATTAAGAGTTTAATGAACAAAGCCGAATCTGACGGATACCGTAGACTTTTGAACACTATGTATACCAATCTAACACAGAATACAGATTTGATCGAGACTCTTAGAAAACAAGGAAAGAGAATGGAAGATGACAGAAATGAGGATGTTAAAAAGTACATAGAAGATTTGGGTGGGGTTCCTGAAACACTTCTTTCAATTGGGATGATTGGTCCAATTATTCTTGCTATCGTAGGATTAATTCCACAATTGATGAGTGGAGATTTGGGGGCATTTATGCAATTACCTCCTTCCTCAACAATTAATTCTATAGTTAATGTAGGATTAATGATGACTCTTGTTGGAATGATTTTTATCGGCTTGAAGGCACATACCAAGGACCCAGGGTTGTAGTGATATTATGATTTTTGATATTCTCGAAGCCTTTAATGACCAAATGCTTTTACTAATTCTATCTGTATTAGGAATTGCATTTGCTGCTGGTGGAATTCCTCCAATGATTGAAAGGAAGAGAAGAAGAAGTATCGAGAACCAATTACCAGCATTACTAGAATCGTTATCAGATGCAGTTGGTGCTGGACGAGGTATTCAAGAAGCCATGTTGGAGCAAGGAAGGAATACTCCTGGTGTTTTGGGCAAGCTACTTACTGAAACCCTAGAATCTAGTCATTCATCTTCTTTTGATGCAGCTCTATCTGCTTTTGCTTCTAAGACACGTTCCGCTCAAGTACAAAGAGTAACCGTTTTGATTGAAACCGCAGTCTCGCAAGATGCTCCCTTGCAAGGAATACTTTCAGACCTGTCGATGGATTATGAAAGATTAAATGACTTGATGAATAAACGTGAAAGTGAATTACAGGCCCGTGGAATTTTAATCATTATCTTTGTATGTATTGGTTTACCAGTTCTAATTGCATTTATTGTTGGTTTATTCGCACCAGCCAGTAAAGGATATCAAATAGGCGGATTTAATCAAACATTTTCACTATTCTTTGCTGCAGCATCAGCAATAGCGGCGTCGGTTTCAGGCAGAATGCTTGGAAGAATGAAAGATTTCCTTTGGTGGCTACCGTTCTGGATGTCAGTATCCATGGGATTGTATTTAGGAGCAGTCAAATTGATTGGAGGTTAAATAATATGTCAGAAAAAGTATTAGCACAATATGGTAGAGTTACAATTTATCTAGAACCAAATCACCCTTCACCAATATATCACGTCGATGGTTCTATAGACCCAAATCCATATGGAGATATAGCAGTATTGTTGGAAGATGATAATTTAGAAGAAGTGATGTACAATGGCGGTACTCAATGTGTCAAAGTTGCCCACAGAGATCATGGAATGTGTCGAACCAATGTTTGGATTGATGATAATGCTGGAATTCAAATCGCTAAGAATATAGCATCTTTCACAAATGTACCTCTTGGAGACGGTCCTGGAATGGTACCAATTTTTGATGGAAGGTTACCTGATGGTTCACGTGTAAATGGTACAATTCCACCTATAACTCCAGACGGACCAACACTGACTATCCGAAAATTTAGAGAAGATCCTCTTACAATGTTGGATTTAGTTAAATTTGGAACTGTGAACCCACGCCTAGCTGCTATGATGTGGGTTTGGATTGAAGGACTAGATAGTAGGCCTGCAAACTTTGTTATTGCAGGAGGTACAGGTTCAGGTAAAACTACGACTTTGAATTGTTTAGGTATGTATATCCCTTGGCATAGGAGACTATTAACCGTAGAAGATACTGCTGAATTGCAAGTATACCATGACCACTGGTTGAGAATGGAAACCAGAAGAGAGAGACCTGATGGAACCCCTGAAGTTGATATGAATGACTGCCTAAAATCTAGCCTTCGTATGCGACCAGATAGAATAATTGTTGGTGAGGTAAGAGGCCCGGAGGCTGCTACACTACTAACTGCTATGAACACGGGTCATGATGGTTCTTTTGGTTCTCTACACGCAAATACTGCCCAAGAGACTGTTACAAGAATGATAAATCCTCCAATGAATGTTCCACCAATTATGCTTACTGGTCTTGATTTAATTATAATTCAGGCAAGGCTACACGTAAATGGAAGTACAGTGAGAAAGATTACAGAAGTCGCTGAAATTGCAGGAATGGAAGGAACAAAGCCTAGACTCAATGTTATTTGGAAATATAATGCTGCTAAAGATAGAATTGAGGAAACAGGAATTCCATCAAAATTAAGAGAAATTATTTGTCAAGCAGCAGGAGTAACTCCAGATGTTTTTGAGAAACATGTTGAACAGAGGCAGAAAATTATTGAAGATCTTCTAAGGAGAGATATTAGGGATATTCAAACGGTAACCCAAGTAATTCAGAATTTCTATGCCAGCAGATAATCATCCGCGTAATCTTGCTAAAACATCATCAATATGATCGATTTTTTCTCTGGCTGATTTAACCCTTTCCGCAGCGTCAGCGATTTCTTCATCATCATCAGTAATGATAATTTCTTCATCACTTTTAGGTTTGAAAGCATCTGCAAGTAACTTCAATTCAGTTACAATTGCATCTACCTGATTATCTGATACTATTATTCCAGGTGCTACTCTAGGAATTTCAGATGGTGATAGGTGTCCCAGTTCAGCCCCGATGATACCTGAACAAGCAAGAATTCTTGGTCTCAAATCCGCTGTATTAACATCGTAACCCCTAGATTCTAAAAATCTGATAATTAGTGCTTGTTGAGCTTCATCAAATCTACCCTCACTTGATTCAAGGATGGTTTCTACCACCTCTTCAAATGATTTAATGTTCCTTTCAAGACGTTCTATGGTTCTTCTTTCTCCAGTTGAAAGATGTATTGAGCCATGGTGAAGAATTCTCAGAATTCTATTTCTTCTTGCAACGCTTGGGTCTTGAAGAGCTTCTGCTTCATTAATTTCTACATGAAGGTCGAATAAGGCATGAACTCTTCCAGATATACTTGGGATTCTCATATCAAGCCCCATATTTCTACCAATCTCTTCAAACGCGACTCTTGCTTTTACTAAATCACCTTGGTGCAGTGATAAAGTATTACCAAGTTGATCTCTTAGTGAGCTCCTAATATTTTCAAATTCTCTTATTGCTTCTCTTTCGCGCCATGAATTTGGCATAGAATTAATAGAATCTTTTTCATTTTGGGTTTGGAATTCTAATTCCATTATTTTGTTACGGATAACATTTCTAACCACCGGTTCTTCAACCATAAAACCATAATCCGAAAATTTAGAAATAAATGCTTCCAAATCTTCTTCATCACTAGATTTACTCACCATTAAGAAATCTCTTCCAGCAGCCTCTATTTCAGCAATCCTAGAATTCAATTCTATCAATGATGCTTCTACTTCAAGACTATTTACTTGAGAATCAAATCCAATAGGGGTCTGAATCATTGAAGGAGTTTCAGCCTCTTCAGTTTCTTGATTTGACCTAAGTACAGTATCAATAGTTTGAGCAACAATATTTTTCGTTGTATCGAACCCTTCTTCGGATAATTCATTTCTCAATTCGGTTTCTTGTTCGAAAGTCCATCCTTCTGGATGATTTGCGACGAAATCATCGACAGTCTTCACAACGAGTTGCTCATCTGTATCTTCGTTTATCTGATCATCATCTTGTTCAGATGGTTTAGGAATTTTTGGGACATTAAGTTTATCTTTTGGCCTTCTTAGTGTTTTCTTGACCTTGCCCCAAGAGCCCTGTTGTGATGCTAATACGCCGGCAACACGAACCAAAAGAGATTGCTTGTCTCCAGTCAAAGGTAATTGTAAAATTTTGCATAATTCGTGTAAATGACTCTTGGTCATTGAATCTAGTTTTTCAGGGGTTAGTTGTTTTGGATCTTCATGGAGATGCAAATACAGTCTTTGTCTTCTCTCTCTAATCGATCCTGATTTTTTAATTCCGAAAACACCAAGAATTTGACCAATGTCTTTGTTTTTTAGCGATTTTATGTCACCTTTCCCTAAGTCCCATTCATCTAGAATTAGGTTGGCAATTAACTTCGCTCTTAATGACTCTACAGAGCCATTTTTAGGCATTTGATAACTTGTAGCAATCTCTTTTAGGCGATCGAAACGAGCTTGGTAAAGTTCGCTTAACAGTTCACCTTTACTTGTCAATTAATCACCTTGTCCCGTTATGAGTTCAAAGGGGTATATCTGTCTTCGGTGTCTAAATGAATAAAATTGTGCGGTTTCGATACCTTGTTGCTGATTCCAAAATTCAAAAAAATGGTTTATTCAACCAATTATTTGAAGCATGATAACTATTTAGCAGAATTAGGGCTGTCAATGAGTAGGAGTGTTAAATCAGCAAAGTCTTCCATAAAGGAAATCTATGGATTGATGGATTCTCTAAATGAAACAGTCAAAAATGACATTAAATCAAATTTATCTTCATTCGAGGAATCATTACGAACTAGACTTTCAAATGCAGAAAATGTGATTATTGAATCAGCCAGAGCTAGAGAAGCTATGGTTGCAGGAATTGTTGGTATGCGAAAAAGTATCGAGAAGGCGCAAAGAAAGATTTCAAGAAACAATAATATCGAAGATCTAAGATTAACTCTACTCGATGTTGCCAAGGATATCTCAAGATTAAGAATTGCAAATGAAAATATTTCAGAGTCAATTAAGACGGTTCTAAATCCGAATATGTCTGCAGTTGAAGGAGTTGAGAGGTTTGCTTTTGATATTCAGAGATTTGCTGCCACTTGGGAAAGAATTGGACGGGACATCGACCAAGGAATTAGTGATTTATGTGATGACCAGGATCCTTCAGAATTAGTTGATTTAGAAAATTATATCTCTAAACAGGGTTATGACAAATTAATTTCTAATCAAGATTTATCCAAAGAAGTCGAATCTGAATAATCATTTAAATCTAATAAAGGCTCTTTAGATTCATAATAATTTTCTGGCATCCCATGGATTCTTCTTGTTGGTTCTGGGCGTTCTTCTTGCATAAGTGAAATCAAAGTATTGAAATCCTTTAGTAAATTTACCATGCCCATATGACTTTTTTCTAGTGAAATAATCCTTTCACAGATGGCGGTTACCTTACCATCAAAACTCAAAGTTTCAATTATCAATTGTAGTCTTATATTCGAATTAGTGGGTTTTCCATCCTTGCCTATAACGGATTCAATTGTAGAATCATCGTTACTTCTCTTCGCTTCTTTCAGAATAGTACCAATTTTTCTTTGTTCAACATGTATGCCGGTAATATTGTTGATTCTTTGATCTAATGAATCGAGTAAATTTGATTCAATTTTGTGGCAAATAAATGCTGCATCATCATTCATTGAATCAATTGTTGATGATGGAAATCCTTTCCTTGAAACAAGCAGTGTAAATCCGTGAAGTGGTGGTGGGATGAAATGAGTTCTCTCAGGATTTTCTCTTTGTAATCCAAGAGTATGCCTTCTAGATTTAAATTTCAAAGAACTATGTAGGCTTCTAGTAGTAACAAATCCATCAATTAGTTGATTTTGGCGACACTCTTCTAACCAAGAATTTAATTCCATCTTGTCCATATCTTCAGTAATCTCTAAAATATTGATTAATTCATTAGATGATATAACATTTAGATCGCTTCTTAATCTTGATAATTGCCTCTTTATCAGTTGATTATCACAAATAATTTTTGCATTTGAAAAAAGATATTCTGGCTTATCATCACAGACTAAAACCCAAGTAGGTTCCCTTCTTGGAAGAATTGCAGAAATAACCAAGTCATCTTGAACTATTTCTTTCCAATCTATAGCACTCATAGCAACTAAATCCGCATTTCCTGATTTCAATTGGGATATTGCTGATTCTATATGCGGTAATTGCTTAAGTAGGAGGTTGAATTCTTTGGATTTTTGTTCAACCATCTTTTCTACATGAATTCTTACTCCGTCACCATTAGAAGGAGTTGTCAAAATGGTCAACCGCTCCATATCTGACATACATTCACCTCGGCTGGGATTGCTCCTAGCGTTCTATGGCTGCAGACCATTGGTTAAGAAGGACACCCTACCACGGTGTATCATGGCGCACATTTCGGAAGGTAGTCAAAACCGTTTCGAAGAGTTGAGAAATGATATTGAGCAGTCTCTAGAAGAAATGATTGCTTCAAGGATAAATTCAGGTGAAGTTGTAGAACTTGCGGGTAGAATGCTTTTAGCCGGTGGAAAGCGACTTAGGCCAATTATGATGTTTCTAGCATATGAATTAGCAGGCGGAAAAAATCCCGATGACTTGATGCCATTAGCTAAGGCATTCGAATTCTTGCATACTGCTACATTGGTTCATGATGATATTTATGATGAAGCAACTCACAGAAGAGGAGTGCCAACAATTCACACTGAGCATGGTTTAGCCAAAGCAATAATTGTTGGAGATTGGTTATTTGTTCAAGGCTATGCTTTGGGCGGTAGATACAACCAAGAAATAGTTACGATAATTGGCAATTACTGCTCAGATATTGCGGTTTCTGAAATTTCTCAAATAGAGCATATAAATAACTTGAAAACAACTCCAGAAGATTATCTAAGTATAGTTAGAGGTAAAACTGCAGGACCATTTTCGGGAGGTTGTCACTCTGCTGCTATAATTGCTGGAGCCTCCGATGAACAGAAACTCGCACTTGCAAATTTTGGAATGGAAATCGGAATTGCATATCAGTTAGTTGACGATTTACTCGATTTGAAAGGTGATGAATCAATTGGAAAACCCAGAGGTTCCGATGTTTATGAAGGTAAAATGACTCTCCCCCTTATTCACTCACTTACGATTCACCATGGGAAAAATAGGGAGCGACTGGCAGAAATAATCAGTAACTTCAATTATGATTTATTCGATGAATTAATTCAACTACTTGAAAAATCAGACAGTTTTTCTTATACAGAAATCTTGATACAAAATCATTTCGATAGAGCAATGAAATATCTGGATATTTTTGGTGATTCTGAGATTAAACAACACCTATTGGCGCTTTCAGAGTATATTACAAAAAGAAAATTATAACCGGCTAGAGAATTATTTTCGAAAAAACACAAATTTCGCATAATACATGCGGTTGGTTCAAGTGTTATCCAGTAAACAGGTATACATGGGCCGAGACTCTTTGATTGAAGATCAGCGTGCAGTCAGTCCAGTTATTGCTACAGTACTTCTTCTTGCAATTACAGTAATGCTTTCTAGCATGGTCTTTGTAATGATGCAAGGAGCCTTAACCTCAGTTGAAAAGTCGTCTCCAGAAGCTTCGGTTAGTGTAAGAGGATTATCCAATGGTTTTCATGTTGTTAGATTAACAAGCTTAGACCAAGCATTAGACCCATCACAGTTAGAGTATCAATTAACCTCATCAGGTGATGGTACTAAAATTTCAGGACTCCTAAGTGACTCAGATGTGTATGGAGTCATTGGTTCTAATGTTTCATTCCATGATCGTGATGCAGGTTATTCAGTAACCAAGGGTGACTACTTTGTAATTGACTCAAATAGTATTGGATCTGACAATGGTGAGTGGAAATTGAAGTTGATAGATTTAAGTTCAAGTACACTTCTATTCGAAACACAATTGATAGAGATTCAATACTAGCCTCCGATGTAAGACATTTCTACAGGTCTGTGAATCTGCTTTTCGCTATTTCTTTCCTCTGAATATCGGTCTTTTCTTTTATTCCAAATATCACTAATTATTGTAGATAGGTCTTCCTCAGTTGCTTCCATTCTTATCATACTTAGTAAGTCATGACCTTGTTCAGAGAACAGGCAGGTGAATAATTTTCCATTAGATGAAATCCTTGCACGTGTGCATGATCCACAGAATGGAGAACTGATAGATTCGATAAATCCTATATCCAAATCATATCTAGCCAGTTTCCATTGTTTGGCAACTTCTCCATAATAATTTGGTTTTGTCTTAGTTAATGGGCCAAATTCTTTTTGAATAATTTCTCTAATTTCTTTGCCTGTCACAACTGAATCCAGTTTCCAAGAATTTGTTGTCCCAACATCCATGAATTCTATAAATCGGACAGGAATGTTGTACTCTATAGAGGTTTCAATCAATTTATTTATCTGATTTTCATTTTTATTCTTTTCAATAACTGAATTAATTTTTACTTTTAACCCAGCGTCAATCGCAGTTTTTATGCCTTCAAGAACTTGATTAACTCCAAATTTAGAATCAGTCATTTCTTTGAATAACTCATCATCTAATGAATCAAGACTTATAGTGACCCTATCCAATCCACTTTCTTTGAGAGAATTAATTTTATTTTTTAGCAGTACACCATTGGTAGTCATTGCAATATCAAGACTTTCATCTAAATTTCTTATCATCGATACAAGTTTGGAAATATCTTTTCTCAGCAAAGGCTCCCCTCCGGTGATTCTTACTTTACTAAGTCCAAGTGGAAGCATTGATTTTACAATTAGAACAATTTCCTCATAAGAAATAATTTGACCTTTCGGAAGAAATTCGTAGTTTGAATCAAAGTGTTCTTTTGGCATACAATAAGTACACCTAAAATTACATCTATCAGTGACTGAAATTCTAAGATCTCTGAGAGGCCTTCCCATAGAATCCTCTAATCTCATCAACAATTCTACTTCAATTAGGTTATTGAATTGTTTTACAAGGTTTGATGTTGTATGATTATCTGGATTAATTATGGCTAGTGGTGGTGAGTTGGGTCAGACAAATTCATCTCACAAATCTAAAAGCACCTCTAACTCCCTCGAGGTGAAACCATTTCCAAATAAAAAAAGTATCTCATGGGAGTTACCTCCATCGAAAAGTCATGCGATTAGAACATTATTCTTAGCATCTCAGAGTTTAGGTTCGACGGAGATCTTTGGAATAAATAATTCTGGTCATGATGTAAATTCTATGAAGAATTGCTTAATACAGTTGGGGGTAAAAATGGAGAAATTAGATAATCATGGAAACGTATCACCTCTTGGAATTGAGTTAATTGGAGGCGACATATCTTCAATTATTGTGCATGGTGTTGGGAAAAATGGATTCAAGAAACCGGAAAAGAGGCTTGATATCGGCAACTCAGGAACAACTCTAAGGTTAATCTCAATACTATGTTCAAGGTTTGACTTCGAGGTAATAATTGATGGTGATATGTCAATTAGGAGCCGATATACCAAGTCTTTGTGGGATTCTATGGTAGATTCTGGAGTCAGTGTTTCGTATCTTCAAGACGAATTTCATCTTCCAGTAAAAATTCAAGGTCCATGGTTTAGCCAAGGGCAAAACAAAACACTGTTGCTTGATATTTCTAAATCTAGCCAACCACTTTCGGCTTGGATTCTTTCTTCATCTGCATTAGAAGATGAAATAGAAATTGAATTTGATGGAACTCCAGTTTCCAATAGACATTGGGAATTATCTCTTGAAATGTGTAACTCTAACGGCGCAGAAATTGTTCTTAATGAAAATAGCTTGATCATAAAACCTTGGGTTTTAGATTTAAAACCAAAAATAGAGATTCCTAAAGATGCTTCTATGGCAAGTTTTGCTATGCTTGCAGCATCATGCTTAGATATTCCAATAGACCTCATCGGGTGGCCAAAAAGAGAGGATTGTGTAGGTCATGAAGTTTTATTTGATATTTCAGAAAGTCTCGGTATTAGGTGGAATAATTCAACTTTAACTAAATTTTCAGATGGCAATCCGGTAAATGTTGATATTACAAATTGCAATGACATAATCACCCCTCTAAGCTTAATGCTTGCACTGGCTTCAGGAGGTAAAATTTCTGGTGCATTGCACACTTCTTTCAAGGAGAGTAATAGATTAAAATCTACAAAATTATTGTTAGATTGCTTCGGGATGGAATGTGATTTATTGGAAGACGGCTTGTTTGTTAATGGAAATCAAATACCAAAAAATCCAGATAACTTAGTCAAGACTTTCGGTGATCATAGAGTATTCATGTCAGCATATATTTTGGGTTGTTTTGCAGGAGCTATAATTGATGGTAATGGCTTACACAAAATTGCTGATGAAAGATTCATTGAAAGAATATCTAAGTTATACTAACCATGCCTGCCAAAATGATGGTCTAGTGAATCAATAGGCAATCTGAGTGCAGTTGGTCTTCCATGAACGCAAGCCCAAGGGTTTGGAATCTTCCTCATATCATCCAGAAGTCTTCGCATTTCTGGTAGTGTTAATTTTTCATTTGCTTTTACAGAGCCTCTGCAAGCATTGAGGAAAGCAAGGTGATCTTTACGATTTTCAACTGTCTCTAGAGGCGCTCCATCTTCTGAACAATCTTGCAGTAAATCGATTAGGAAAGGGATTACATCCTCTCCCGACAGAAGGTTTGGAGCACTTGTTAAACACCATTCATCCTCAAGGTATGTAAATTCGAATCCAACCTGTCGCAATCTTTCAAGCGAGGATTCTAGTAAAGCAGTTTGTTTTGCATCAAAATCTAATTTTAGTGGCTGGAGCCTAGTTTGACTTTCCCATAATTTTTCATTATATCTTAATCTCTCAAATCTTATCCTTTCATGTAGAGCATGCTGATCAATCAGCAGCAACTCTCCGTCCGCCTGAGCTAGAATATATGAATCTGCAAATTGAGACAATGGCTCCATTTCAGGTAAATCATTAATTATATTTTCAAGTGGTTTTTCATCGGTGGGGGAAATCGCAACACCACATTTTGAATGTCGATGTAAATCTCTTTCAGCATGTGATAATGCAGGTGCAATTGGTTTATCTTCCATGCCTGGTAATGTTTGTTGAGGAATTTGCGATGAAGAGATAGGTCTGGCCTTTGCTTCTTCCTTAGGAACTTCTGCTTCAATTCCATGAAGATTTAATTGAGAACCGGCAGCAATAGCCCATGATGGGATATTTGAGTGATTCTTTTCCTCTATAGAAGGGTGATTTGAAGCAATATTTAAGCCAGCAGCTTGTACTAAACTGTCGGCTTTTGAATCCTCTCTAAATATTTTTGTAATTGGCTCAGTTTCCGAGGAAATTAAACTTTGTAATTCTTTTATCCCCCCAGTAGAATCTGGATTTGTAGGTACTTCTTCTAATGTATTAGCAATTGCTCTTTCTAATCTTTCTAAAACTCTCCAAGAGTGCTTTAGTCTAACTTCACGCTTAGTAGGGTGTACATTTACATCCACTTCTTCACTGGGGATTTCAAGTGAAAGAACTGCAATTGGGTGTCTACCTTGCATTAGTCTAGTTCTGTAACCCCTTCTAATTGCTTGATGAAAAGGCCCTGAAGAAACTGGTCTCTCATTGATTAAAATATAGATGTCATCACCCTTTCCTCTAGTGATATCAGGAGTACTAATCCATCCTTTCCACAGTTCATCACCAGGTGCTGAATTATCGATTTCGGGTATTTTTAATTCGATGAGTTGATTTGCCTGCTTACCTAGAATGTCATACAATCTATCACTCAGTGAATCACTTTTTGGAACATCAAGTACCGTTCTTTCATCATTTATCAACTTGAAACTTGTTTGTTTGTTAGCCATTGCGTGAGAAACTACAACATCGATAATTTTTGCATTTTCTGTTGCTGGTCTTCTCTGGAATGATAACCTAGCAGGTGTGTTTTGGAATAGGGAATGAACTTCGATTATAGTCCCTTCAGCCATTCCATATGGCTCAATTCCAAGTTTCTCACCAAATTTCATGTTTATACATCGACCGTCTTTACCTTTAGGTCTACTTGCAACCAGCAGTTCTGAAACAATACCGATACTTGCCAATGCTTCCCCTCTAAACCCAAGTGTGTTTATCCTCTGAAGATCTTCTGCTGTCCTTAATTTAGAAGTAGCGTGTCTATCCAAAGACAAAGGCAAATCCGATTCGCTGATTCCACTACCGTTATCTTCTATTTTTATCAAATCAAAACCACCCCTTTCAATTGTAATTGTTATTTGTGATGCTTCAGCATCAAGGCTATTTTCAATCAATTCCTTGACAACTTGGGCAGGCCTTTCTACTACTTCCCCCGCTGCGATATGACCAATTGTATTATCATCTAATTGAACTATTGATCTGGGCTCAGACATTTGTTTTACCTCCATTTTGATTTCTTATATTTTTTAGTTGATATAGAGAATCGTGAGCCTCTTTTGGGGATAATTCATCTAGTCTTGAAAAAATATCATCTAATTTTTCAATAATATGCTGATTATCATTATTAGTAATATTTGTTGAATTAGTTGCAGCTAGGTAGCCGAGTAAACTTGACTGTCCTAGATCACGAGCTATGGGAGCCCCGCTTTCACCTGCTCTTGCACCTCTTGCTTGCTTCTCCAGGAATAGTAATAACTCTGAGGCTCTTTCAACAACTCTTCTTGGAAGCCCTGCTAATGCTGCGACTTGGACTCCATAAGAATCATCACTAGGTCCATCGCCTACTGTGTGTAGAAACTTCAATTCTCCATTACTTTGAGCAACTTGAACGTGTACATTTTTTATTTTCTTTATTTCTTCTTCTAAACCTATCAACTGGTGATAATGAGTTGCAAATAAACTTCTAGCGTCAATTCGATTACAAATATCTTCAGTTACCGACCAAGCAATAGACAATCCATCAAATGTAGATGTTCCTCTTCCAACTTCATCTAGAAGAATAAGTGAATTTTTTGTAGCTCTTTTCAAAATATGAGCAACTTCAATCATTTCCATCATGAAAGTAGATCTTCCTCTACGTAAATCATCGCTAGCGCCAACCCTAGTAAATACCCGATCAACAAGTCCAACCCTTGCCTTTTCAGCAGGAACAAACGAACCTGCTTGTGCGAGTATAGATATTAGAGCAGTAGTTCTCAGGTACGTTGATTTACCTCCCATATTAGGTCCAGTAATTAGTAAAAAATTCTTCTTATTATCTAGGGTAATATTGTTTGGTACAAATCCTCCTTGTTGTTCAAGAACCGGGTGTCTAGCCTGTTCAATTTTCAAAATAGGAGAATCGATAATTTCCGGCCTTACCCAAGACCTTTTTTTGGCAACCATAGCAAAGCATTGTAGTACGTCTATTGAGGCAACCTTTCCAGCAATTTCTGCAAGTAATTGAACACTATCTCTGCATTTTTCTCTTAGTTGTCGGAAAATTCGATATTCCAATTCTTTGACCTTAGTGTCTGCAGTAAGCAATAAATCATCTCTTTCTAGAAGTTCCTCAGTGATATATCTAGAACCGTTTGTCATCTGTTGCTTTCTTTTCCAATCCTCAGGAACTTTGTTTTCATGAGTTTTTGTTACTTCGATGAACCAGCCAATTTGTCTGTTCATACGAACTTTAAGTGAAGGTATATCTAAATCATTTCTAAGTTTTTTTTCTAATTCATTGAACCATGAGTGTCCTTCTTGCGTAGTGATTCTAAGTTTGTCTATTTCTTCATCAAAACCTTGCCTAATTATTCCTCCATCTCTCAAACTTAGAGGAGGATTATCAACCAATGTTCTCCGGATTTCTTCTCCCATTCCAGTAAGGCTATCTAAATTTGAAATCAAATGACTGAGTAGTAAATCGTCGGTTTGTTGACAAATTCCAATTATTGCTGGCATTCTTTCAAGAGCTATTGAAGTCGCTAGTAAATCTCTAGCATTTGAGCGATTATATGCTAATTGAGTCGCTAGACGTTCTAAGTCTCTGAGTCCCTTCAATGATTCTCTAAGTGAATCAATTCTTTTAGAGGAACGGAATAAAGCATTGACTGAATTTTGTCTTGATGTAATTGCTCCAATATTTGATAGCGGCCTTAGTATCCATGTCTTGAGCAATCTTCTACCCATTGCAGTTCGACAATAGTTAATGCTTGACAATAAACTACCGTCATATTCACCGGCAAGTGTTGAAGTTAACTCTAGATTTTTTAGAGTAGTTTGATCAAGAAGCATATTCCCCTCTTCCTCGATAATTGATATATCTCGAAGCGGAATTGAATCTGCAATATGTACTGTCGCTAAATAGTCCGCTGCTAATCCGGCAGCTGAAAGTGAAAGCGGTGCATTGTCCAAATCGATGTGCCCTAAATCGCCAACCTTCAATAGTTCTTTCAGTCTATTCCTTTTTTTATTTTCAGAAGCGTTATGCTGGGATATAACTATGTCATTAAGATGTGTAAACATATTACAAAGATTGGGGTTTTCAGAATCTTTTGTAGAAATAACAATTTCAGCAGGGTTCCATCTTAGAATTTCATCCATTGCTCGACTAAATCTATCATTTCCAGACCATGTGCTAGCCCATGATTCTCCGGTTGATGCATCAATTACTCCCATTCCAAGTTGTTCTTTATCTAGTATAATTGCTGAGAGTAAGGACCTTTCATCGCTTGAAAGTAATGACTCCTCATACAAACTTCCCGGAGTATATACTCTAGTAACAACTCTTTCGAGAAGCTTGGCTCCATCTCTTAGTTTATCTTCTTGTTCAGCTACTGTGACTTTGAATCCAGATTTAATCATCTTACGCAAGTTATCTTCCAATGCATGCCACGGAAAGCCTGCCATTGGAATTGGCACATCCGCATTCTTGTCTCTCGATGTTAATGCTAGACCTAATACTTCCGAGGCTTCTTCGGCATCTTCGTAAAACAGTTCATAGAAATCCCCCATTCTGAAAAATAGAATTGTATCGGGGTGTTCGGATTTGATTTCCATGAATTGGTCCATCATACCCCTCTTTGACATCACATCACACCCATGGCTTACGCTGGAGTTACACGTCGTTGAATACGGCTCATGAAGGTTATTGAAGTAAAATAAAAAATACGTTGATTACTCTAATAAATAATCAAGTATTCATTCTATCATATACATTCCATCCCATGACGATGAAAGCAATGGTAAAAACCAGAATGAAAGAGAAGTTCAAGAAACCTCTTCCACTTTCTATAGAACCATATGAAGAAGGGTCAAAATTTAGAATTTTATTTTCTCCATTAGTATCAGTCCCGTACATAAAAATCATTTCATTAGAAGAACTAAATGTCTCTATTTCTATCGGCATTTTATGTTGCAGTTCAATAACTTTAGATTCTTCTTCACTCCATTTAATCACTGTTTCAGAATTCATTGATCCGAAGAACCATATTGTTTCACAATCACTTTTAACTGCTGCTTTACTAGTTATATCGATGGATTCGAAAGTCAGATCATTTGAATCGAATATTACAGTTTGTGATGTACCTGCTATGATCATTTTTTCATTGATTTTTATCAAAGAATGGAACTCTCCATTATTTCCTAAGTATAATTCATGTAGCATTGGAGCAGTAAATCCACCAGTCCAAATTACATGACCAATCACTGGTTTTATCTGGGGAGAGGCTGGATTATCATCTCCACCTGATGATGAAATTAGAACACCAGTTGCTATCCATTCGTTGTTAGAAATTGGTGAAATCTCTTTCCATTCAATATTTTCACTTTCAGGGGTATTTGAACTCGGTGTTCCATCAATTTCAACTCCTCTAAAACTTGTAAAACTTCCTTCATCGGTGATTAGTAACATTGAATCAACCTGCTGATCGTAGTTAGGTGAAATCTCATTAATGCTAAATGAACCGCTTTGGTCACTTATATTCAGATGAGAAATCACACCCGCATCAATAAACATAATTGAGTTTTCATGAACCGAGGTTGCTACGGTACCGTTGGTCATCGAAGCTAAAAATTTGATATTAGTGAATTCGGTTTCAGTATTTGGATCGATAATTATTTTCTCTTTGTCATCGATGAATTGATACAAAATTATACCATCAGAAGTATGGGCTACTGCGGTGTAATCGTCATTTGATTGATGTTCAATGTGCATGATTCTTGAATTTGGCATTTCAGAATTATCACTAATATCAATTCCAGTTAATTTACTTGTTCCATGAATGGCAACTGCCCCGATTATTATGAATATAAAGAAAACTGATATTGCTAACCATTGGTGCTCGGATTCTTCCTGAAGAAAACTCTTCCAACCCTTCGCCATGATGTATCGCTGTAGAGTATACTCCATGAAGGCTTTTGTCTAAAAACCGCTAAATTTGTTTAATTTTATAAAAATTGAAAAAAGCAAATCATGCGGAGAAGTGATAAAGGGAGCATTATTCGCAGGGTTGCTTGGAGGTCTAATATGGCACGTAAACCCGCATCAATGTACCGACGTTTGAAAGG
>MDTE01027357.1_pt1 | contig 30064 bp, 39 predicted proteins | sample 811231 | NCBI WGS metagenome assembly MDTE01 (sample SAMN05326651, study PRJNA326480) | marine metagenome | isolation source: seawater | place: Indian Ocean: Red Sea | collected 2010 | reverse complement strand
TATTTTAATTATGAGGCTATACATAGAATCGAAAAATCCCATTATACTTCATTCTGTATAAGTCAAAATACCATAAAATACTTGCGAATAGCGGCGTTTAGCTGCACTTTACACAAGAATACCCCCACCCTAGCGGAGGATAATATTAGATTATCTCGCCGTCCTTCCATTCAGTCTTCGAGCCATCGGCATTCGTTCTGATTCCAGTCCATACATTGCCGTCCCTGAATTCCCCTTCGAACATTGATCCGTCAGCAAATATGTATTCGCCTCTTCCATGATAATTACCGTCCTTGAATTCCCCTTCGTACTTTGATCCGTCGGCAAATATCTGCATCCCCATTCCATGCCACTTGCCGTCCTTGTATTCGCCTTCGTACCTGCCTCCGTCGGCATATGTGTATGTTCCGTTTCCGTGCTTCTCGTCGTCCTTCCATTCGCCTTCGTACTTTTCTCCGTTAGGCCACGTGACAGTTCCTATTCCGTCCTTCATGCCATCCTTGAATTCCCCTTCGTACCTGCCTCCGTCAGTAAATATGTATGTCCCCATTCCATGCCACTTGCCGTCCTTGTATTCGCCTTCGTAACAATTAATTATACAACCATCGCCCTCCAATATTATTGCACTAATAAAAATACCATAACCGACCACAAGAACTATTGCAAGATAAATGACTATTCTTTTAGGATTCACAACATTGTATAACTCGAAATAATAAAAAAATGAATCGCTGACGCTATATCCTAAAAATCTAAATAAAATACTTAGACTATTCTAGAAACTTCGTGGTTTTCTGTGCTTTTGGAAACAATCTCTGCAGTAAACAGGTCTGTCTTCGTCTGGCTTGAATGGTACTTCACATTCTTTGCCACAGTCAGAGCATGTTGCTTTGTGCATTTCTCGTTCGTCTTTGAATGACATAATTATTACTCCTAATGATTCTAAATTAGGTCAGGCTAATAAACATATTCACGATTGTACTATTTTGATATTCAAAATCGGTTTACTATGCCTTTACAACCGTTTTCACTATCTTGGCAGCAATTGGAGTGATAAACAATGCTATTGGAAAAGAGACAATCATCCCAATTACAAAAGATCTCAGCCAAATTGTAATAAAGTCAGGCACTAAGCCAACTGACACATATGTCATTACCAGTGACATCAAAAAAGACATTGCAAATGCCATTATTCCTCCAAACAAGATATCTGCTTTATTCATTAACTAAGAAACACTCCACATTGGAAGCAAAATCTATGGAAATTCTCAACTTTTGTGTTGCAATTATGACAGAAAGATGCCTTTTCATCAGTGACTGGCTTTGGATTTCTCCTAACTTCGTTACGTTCTTTCATGATTTCAAGTTCTCTATTGAGAGATATTATCAATCGTTGATCTCCTAGTTTCTTTGCTATCTCTATTTTATTCATTACTTCGAGTTCATCTGGCTCATATTCTGTCAAATTAATAACTTACACCTACTTTATCCATGAAAATCAGTCGTGAAACAGGCACTAAAATATTACTAAAAAGTACCAAATTAAAGGCAGTAATACTGCTGTAACGAAAAGAAATACAACTAGCCATCCTGATATTGTTCTCACTAGTGGACTTCCTCTTTTTACAAATATTTCATAACTACCGCATTTTGGACAGGATTCTTCAAAAACAATCTCTGATTTTGGACCTTCCCCGGAGAATTCAAATTCACATTTTTGGCATTTTAGCATAGTTTTAGCATCTACGTTTATTATATAAAAAGAAACAGATAAAATATGAATCAAAAACGCGTTCTTGTAATTCAACATATTGACATTGAAACTCCTGGAATAATTCTTGATCTTATGTCGAATAAAGAAATATCTTTTGATTGCATAAAAATAGAAAATTACGAAGGAAACCTTCTAAATTATGATGGACTTCTAATTATGGGCGGCCCTATGAGTGTTAATGAAAAAGATCAATATTCATTTATTGAATCTGAAATAAATTTAGTTAAACATTATATTAAACTTAAAAAACCAATACTTGGAATCTGTTTAGGAAGTCAAATAATTGCTAGTGCATTGAACAGTAACATTTACAAAAATTCAAAACAAGAATTGGGTTGGCACAATATATCATTATTTCAAACTGAAGGAACTATATTTGAAAATATTGACAATGATTTCCTAGCATTTCATTGGCATGGTGATATATTTAATCTACCGGATAGTTCAGTTAAATTAGCTTCAAGTAAAATTTCTAAAATTCAAGCTTTTGTATTTCAAAATAACTGTTATGGAATCTTGTTTCATCTTGAAATTACAAATGAAATAGTACAAAATATTGTTGATAATTTTGAATCAGATCTAATTTCTGAATCAATAGATAAATCAATTATTTTGTCAAACTTGGAAGATAACATTACAAAAGTCAATACTAATGGAAAAATTATATTTAATCGTTGGTTGGATTTAATTTAACAATATTTAGGATACAACAAACAGCCTCCTTACCGAGGTGAGAGATTCACAAGAATCCCCTGTTAGCTGAAATCCAAAATGTATATGGTATTTATCTAATTTAAAGTTACCGGATAATCATAAAATCTAAATATCGACATCGATATCGACGTCGATATTACTAATTTATCTCAATATTTCATAGATGAGGAGTAAAATTGCACCTAAAAATATAATTCCTGCAATAATTATGGCTTTTTTGAATATGGGTTCTGATAACAACATTATGAATTATTAATTTTCTTTCATAAATGGTTATCTATTGTAAATTATTGTTATGTGCTGTATTTATTACATAATTTTTATACATATAATTATGACTGATGAATTCAATAATATTGATGAAATATCATTTCAACTTTCTATTGAAAAGGAAAAATTACGAAAATTAAATCATGGAGATTCTGTATTTACAATAAATTATATCAATGAATCAAGAGACAATATAATAAAATTCGATCAAACATTGGGAAGAACTAAAAATTTAATAGTAAAAAAAATCAGATTCCTCCAAATAAAATATAATCAAATGAGTAATGATGTTTTATGAGTTTGTTTGAAGAAATTTTAGATAGTCGTACAATAAATCTTACTACTATCCGTAAATCTGGAACTTTAGTACATACTCCTGTTTGGGTGATTAAAGATGGAAATATTGGATACGTACGAACTTCTAAATCTGCAGGGAAAATTAAACGTTTAAAAAATAATCATAAAGCATTCATATCATCATGTACGAATTCTGGAAAAGTTACCGGAGATAAAATTGAAATTAAAGCTGAAGTATTAGAATTGAATCGTGAAGAATATGACAAAATATCAGATAAATTAAAAAAGAAATATAGTATTTTATATATTTTAACAAACATATTCCGAAGAGCTAGTTATAAAAATACTCAGATTATAATTCTAAAAGAAAAATAAACTATTTGTAATATTTAGTAATTTTCTTAATTATTCTATAAATCAAAGCTATTGGAGGAAATGCAACTATCCATAAAATCGTTCTTTTGGGATTAAAAATTGACATTATTATAGCAAAAATATAGGAAAACCCTATTGCATATAGATATTTTATGCCTGGAAATGATGATTCAGGTTCTATTGGTATTCTTCCTATACCATATGGAAAAATTTGCAATACATCTAGAATTACATATGAAATAAAAATAATTAAAAAATAAATATTTAATTTACGTTGAAATTGATTTATTTTTGAAATAATTCTATTTAATTTGATCACCGCGATTATTGTTATAATAAATCATTAGCTTTTTTGATTATTAACTTTGAAGTATTAAAAATATCATCAATATCTTCTTTTGATAAAGTTTTGACATTATCTTTGTCTGTCCAAATATCCAACATTATTCCTAATTCATTATGAATTTTTTTCGCTTTATTTATATTATCAATATCTGCATTTGATTTACCAATATTTTGAATTAATATATCTCTCATTTTTTTAATATCATTAAAAATATTTTCATACATATCCTTATATAATTATAATTAGATATGACAAATATGCGTATCGAAGAAGATGACGAATTTGACAGTGAAGAGGATGAAGAATATGAATGGGAAGATGAAGAAGATGCAGACGAACTCGCATACAAAATACTTTCTGGTTCAGAATCAAAAGTTGAACGAGAACTAAATATTCTTTCTCAAGAAGGTTGGACTATTGATGAAATGAGTGCATTTGATTCTAATAATGGAACAATTGTTGTTCTAGTTATGTCAATTGTTGCAGAAGGTTCATTTCAATTGGAAATAGATCGAGCTAATAGTTTATTATATCCATAAAAATTTATTTTTTCATAATTGATTATCAGTAATGATAATTAAGGTCGCATATTATATACATTAAAACGATTTTATTATTATCGAATTCTTTAGGATATATTTATTGATCCTTTGGTTCAGTGAATTCGATATCTCCCCGAGATATTATATCTCGGGCTAATTATTTTGTATTAATTTTTAATTTGGCAAATGCATTTTCTGCCCATTGTATATAATTTCTGTTATTTTTTCTATATTCTATGGAATCTTTACATATTTTATGTATTAATTCAGAATTTTCTTCCCAATAATTCTGTAATTTTCTTGGTATTTTCAAATAACAAGGAGGTTCATCTAAAAATAACATAGACCTGGCTAATGTAAAAATATCTGTTGATTTTTCTGTCATTGGTAATTTTCCTTTGAATTGTAGTAAATGTGTTAGTTCATGACCAATTGTGAAATATGTTAATCTCCTAGGATTCAATCTAATTTTATAACTATCTTCCCAAGTTGCATTTCCATCATTAACATGAGTTATTCCTAATGTGATTTTATCATCTGATAATTCTGGAAATTGAATTAATGATTCATTGACCATTGATATAATCTTATTTTTAAATCTTGGAGGTGCCGTATCTAACGATCTTAAAATTTTTACATTAGGATTTAATTCTAAATTCATTTTATTATCATTAATTTGAATAAGTAAAATTGGTCTTTGACCTTCATTCCAATAATCAAATTTTGAAATCATTAATTTTTTTATTCCAGTATAAGCATTAAACCAATCGATATACGATTTTGTATCTGCAGTTAAAAGATCGCAATTATTTTTCAGACAATATTTTGCAATATTCAAATCACTAATATTATTATTCATTAATTCTTCAGATGAATTATTTTTTCCTATAATATTGACATCATTATATTGAGACTTAATTTTTGACATATTTCTATATGCCCAACCAATAACATCGTGATCAATTATTACACTTGTCAAGACAATTCAATATTAGATTTTTGTGACACTTTTTGTATATTCCATTAATTTTGAAGATACATTGTTATCAAAAACTTTTTTTGATGCTTCTTTTTGTTTAAATCGATGGAAATATTTTCCATTGATATTATCATATTTTTCTGAACATGCAGCTTTGATAATAGGATCGGCCCCACCTTTAGGTGATAAAATAAACATCCCCATTAGTTTATTAAATGGCTTAAAGAATTTAGGTGTAAAATATCGCCCTAAATTTGTATTTACAAATCCTGGATGAACTGCATTGCATGTTACACCTGTTCCTTCTAATTCTTTTGCTAGTTCTACTGTATCCATAGTTAATTGTAATTTTGTATCAAGGTATCTCCCCCAACCGCGTAAATTATATTTTTCATTTAATTTTTGAAAATCATTTATGTTTAAATTTCCACCCGTATGTGCAGTAGATGATGTATTTACAATTCTTGACGGAGAACTATTTTTTAATAAATCTAATAAAAGTCTAGATAATAAATATGGGGCAATATAATTTACTGCAAATTGCATTTCATTACCTTCACTAGTTATTGTTAATTTTTTTGGAATAATTGCTGCATTATTTATTAGAATATCTAAACCTGTATTATGTTCTTTAAATTCCTTAACAAATTCATGAATTTCTTTTTGTAGTGATAAATCACATTTATAGACATTAATATCATTATTTTCTGTATTTTCATTAATCATTTTTTTAATTTTATTTCCAGATTCTTCAGTTCTTGCTACTAAATTTATTTTAAAATTCCTTTTAGCTAGATCCAATGCTATTGCAGTACCTATGCCTGAAGTTATTCCTGTAACAATTACATTTTTCTTGCTCATATAATATCACTTTCTAAACTATTGTTTATAATAATCACTAATTACTAGTTATAAACTAGTTATATGATTATATTTTTCTAAAATCGATTGTTTTTAGTTTTATTTGCCCAGACTAATACAATAACAACTGAAACAATTGAAGTAGCAAATCCTGCCATTGCCGCATTTGTTATTTGTGCATCGAATACACTTAGTAATATTGGAGTCAATCCGCTAAGTAATGAAGAAATTTGAGGATACAACATCCATCCTACAAATCCGACTACGAAGCTAACTACCCAAATAGTCAATAATGTGGTGATTCTTCCCATATGATATATGGCAGTAACTTGTGATTTATTGAATTTGAGTGATTTTCCTTGACCAAATTGTAAAGAATTTTACTGATTAGGTTCAATATTTGTAAATTATGATGTTTTATTATGGAAAATATCTCTATAGATACTACTAAAGTATCTGCAAAAGGTCAAGTTGTAATACCTGTAGACGTTCGCAATAAGCTTCAATTAGAAGCAGGTAATAAGCTATTTGTAATGGCATCTGAGGATGCAATTATTTTACAGAAAACAAATTCTTTGAATGAAAAAGATAAAATAACCTTTTCTCAAAAAGCTAAATCATTAATTCGCAAAATGGGATTATCTATTTAATTAATCAAATTTACAAATTTCAGGTATTTTATTTTTATGACTAAATTTAATATTTCTATTTTTAATGTTATTTAAAATGTTTTTTTGTTTCATTGATAAAGAATTTTCTTGAATAAGATCATTACTATATAGATATAAAATTGGGTCTAATTGTTCATAAGTCATTTGTAATTCTTCTTCAGCATCATGATTTTTCCATAATCTTGGGCCACTTTTTTTATCAATTATTTTCTTAGGAATATCTAATTTTTTTGCTAAAATTCTTATTTGAGTTTTATACAAATCTGCAATTGGCGCAATATCTACTCCTCCATCACCATATTTTGTAAAATAACCTAACATTGACTCACTTTTGTCTCCAGTACCTACTACTAATCGATTTAACAAATTTGCATGAAAATATAAGATAGACATTCTAATTCTTGCTATTAGATTTCCTTGAGCAATTTTATTTTCTTCTAGTTCATTCATATATTCTTGATAAATTTGTGATTTGAAACTTTCTTGTATTTTATTTAATGGTATTACTTTGTATTCAATTTTATATTTATTTGCTAGTTCAATTGCATCATTTTCATCATCGCTCGGAGTTATTCCATTCATTGGCATAATTAAACCCAAAACATTGTGATTTGATAATTTTTTCATAGCTAACGAAAGACAAACACTTGAATCAATTCCTCCACTCAATCCTATTACAATTCCATTGGAATTTGCGTCAAGGGTTTTGTCAAGAATGAATTTACTAGATTTTTCTATTATAAATTGGTAGTCGTAATTATCGGGGTTATAATTCACAATATTTGGATATTTTGTATATTTATAAAGCTCATTTTAGGAAGGAAATACATGAATAACTATTATGTAATTCTGCAAAAACAGATATCGAGTATTGAAATTATGAATGATGTAAGACCTGAACATTTGACTTATCTCAAAGAAGTTCATAATAAAGGTGAATTAATTGTTGCTGGACGATATAAAAATGGAACAGGGGGATTAATTGTTGTTTGTACGGAAAATTATGAGCGTGCATTAGAAATTGCTCAAAATGATCCATATATTCTTAAAGATGTTAGAGATTTTACTATTTTAGAATATGGTAAATTTGATCCTCAATCAGTTCCATAAATTGAATATAATACAGTAATGAAACCTACGAGTATCATTAATGATTCTACAATATTTACTTGAAGTAAGGAAAATCCTAGATATTCAAATGAAAGACCTGCAAGTATTGAACCTGCAGTAATAATTCCGAATCCTATAGCCAAGAATAACATATTTTTTGCTTGTGATTTTCTGTAAGCTTTTATTGATAAATATGATAAAATAAGACCCAATGAACCAATGAATGTTTTTAATGCTCTTAATAATAATAATTCAAAATCCATTTTTATCTTGCCTCTTCTTTGATATTTGAAAAACTACGTAATAATTTATCTTCAGGTCTTTCTCGAATATTTGGAGTTATTTCAACGATAAGTTCTCCTTTATTGAATCGAATTGACGCATCTCGGATATTACTTAGATACATGAAATACCTTTTACCATCGTCAGTAACCATTGATCTTTCTACCCTAACGAGTTTGTTGTCCATTAATAATTTAACTCTTCTGTACGTTGATGTCATAGGGATATCTTGTTCACGCATAATGTCAGTAATTGATTGTGCTTGATCAATTGTTGAATCTAAGATTTTTCTTGAATATTCATCTAATAATGCATTTACGATTGCTTTTTTCTGTTTTTCATCTTTGATAATCATGTTCTAATCATTTCCATTATTGGAATTCAATCATGATAATTGTATTCATATTATATATATTTACTTACAGTATAATAAATTATGAAAAATACATTCATAAAGAACATATCAATAGTCTCAATATTTTTGTTGATATTTGCAATAGGCAGTGTTATGGCCTTTGACTATAAAGAAAAGATGGAAAATCCAGAGTTAGGTATGATAAAATTCAATATTGAAACAAATCAACGATTCAATAATTTTGATACAGTACTTATTCGATCAGGTTATGACGATCTTCAATCAAAGGTAACTACGGTAACAGGCGTATCTATCAAATAAACAAAAATTATGGTCGTATACTTTATACGTCGAGTCTAATGTGGGCAATTTTCTTCTCCCCAAGTCGAAGCCCACATTAAGAGGCTACAATGCACGGATGCCTGTAATGGCTCTCGTGTATTGAAGTTTCTTCTTACTGCATTGATTTTTCTTTACAAAACTCCTACATATTCTTGACCTATAACTAATAATTTCCTTATTTACAAATATTGAATATGCCTGCAACCGTAAGATCTCATCTCAGAATGCTGTCTGAGGAAAAGGTGATGTCTACTAATAATATTTTTGACATAATTTTTCCGGGAATAAAATCTAAAAAAGCGGCTGAATTATTTATTACGATTTTACGGAAATCCAATGGAAAAGCTACAAAAAACGCTGTCAGCGATTTTGCAAATAATTTACAAGACGGTATGCTTTTGGAAAATGGTGAATTATTCAAATATAGTAGACGAAATTTCTATATGACGGTATTAAGGACTTTGATAGATATGGGTTTTATACAGAAAAATGTGCCTGTGTGGGATACAAAAAGAAACAAAACATTATATGTGTATTCTAGAAACATATTTGATATTCCAAATAAACCCCCTGCAATTGGTTTTTGGAGATTATCTTATTATATTTGCAAAAAATGGAATAAAGAATTTCAAAATAATGAATAATTATATAATTTCATAGATGTGATTTTACAATCTTAAATAATTCGTCTTGAGTTAGATTAAGAAGTTCAGCCATTATTTTAATATAATATATGTTATTTACCCAATCTTTCTTCAATTTTTCTTTCTCAATTAATAGAATTGATTTACCTTTAGTAGTAGCTCCATATTTCTTTTGATTACTATCTGTAGAATATATTTCAGTAAGATACTCATTTTTTTGTAAATTTTTAAGAATTGGATAAATTGATCCAGGACTAGGTGACCACATAGAATCTGAAATTTGTTGAATATGCTTGATTATTTCAGCTCCACTCGCTGGACTCTTAGAAGTAATATCCAATATTAATAGCCTCAAAAGTCCCTTTGGGGCATTTATTGCAGATTCAGACATAGTAAAAAAAAGGTTGGAGATGAGACTATTTAAGTTGGAGTCTTTCCAATTCTGAAGAGCTTTGTTCCACACTCAGGACAGATACCTTGAGTTGCTGGTTTACCATTCTTCATGGTAATGCTTTGTGGATCATTCATCTCCCTTTTTGTTCTACATTTTACACAGTATGCTTCGACCATGACAATTACCTAATCCTAGGTCTGCAAAATCCATATTTAAGCACGATTCAAATGAATTAATAATAGTCTCTAAATGATGAATTAGACATCATCATTACTCAATTTTTGATTTTCAGACAATGATTATTAATTATTTTTGTTAAATCAACTCAAATATGACCTTAAAATTAATATAGACTCTATAAATATCCCATAAATTATTTTAGGGATATATATAGATTAATTACGAATTATATATTTGAATTCAACCGGTAGAGAATTTTGCATTTTTGAATGAATTTACATACAAAAAATCATAAATAACGGAAGGTGGGTGTGGGATTTGAACCCACGTATATACGCTTTGCAGGCGCACGCGTAACCGTTACAGAATATAATATTTCTCCGCCAACCCACCGTATGAATTTTGTATATAATATGATATTTAGGATTGTCTCTTATTATGCGAATAATAAGAATAATGGAATAAATGTCAAAGATATTGTATTAATTAATTTAACAAGTACGTGTAATGCAGGACCTGCAGTATCTTTGAATGGATCGCCAAGTGTATCTCCTACTACTGCTGCTTTATGTGCTTCAGAACCTTTACCTCCAAATTTACCTGTTTCAATATTTTTCTTTGCATTATCCCACGCAGCACCGCCCGTATTCATTAAGAATGCTAATAATGTACCGCTAACTGTAGCACTAAGTAAAAATGCCCCTACAGCAAACGGACCAAGAACTACTCCGACAATTAAAGGAACAACTACAGGCAATAATCCTGGAATAATCATTTCTTTTTGAGCTGCAATTGTACTGATATCTATTGCTTTGCCATAATCAGGTGATTCAGTACCTTTAAGAATGCCTGGTTTTTCTTTGAACTGTCGTCTTACTTCAGCAACTACTTCAAAAGCAGTTTTTCCAACTGCACGAATAGCAAATGATGCAAATGCATAAGGAAGTAAACCTCCAATAAATAATGCGATAATAATTTTATAATCAATAAGATTGATTACAATACTTTCTACTGTAAGGATATCGGGTGAAATATGTGTCAAATCAATTAAATATGCTTGAAATAGAATAAGCGCTGCCAAACCTGCAGAACTTAAAGCATATCCTTTAGTCAAAGCCTTTGTTGTATTTCCTGCCGCGTCAAATAAATCGATTCTATCTCTAAGTGATTTATCAGCTCCAGACATTTCAGCCATTCCTCCTGCATTATCTACAATTGGTCCAAAACCATCCATACTTAATATTACGCCTGCAACTGCAAGCATTCCCATAGTTGCTACTGCAGTACCGTAAATTCCTCCTAATTGTGGTGAGATTTTACCTGCATGTTCTAATGCAAATTGTTCACCAAAGAAGAATCCTCCTCCTAATGCAAAGACAATTACAAGAATTGGAAGAACTGTACTTTCTAAAGCAACTGAAAAACCACTAATAATATTGACTCCCGGTCCACTTTCTGAAGCTTCAGAAATACTATTTACAGGTCTATATGAACTAGCAGTATAATACAAAGTTATTACGAATATTAACAAACTTGAGAAAACTCCTACTAATGAAGCGTAATATAGATTTATACTTTGTACAGTTTGAGTTATGAGGAAATATAATCCAATAATTACTAGAACAGTAGTGACAATCATTCCATTTCTCATTGGAATCATTGGATCTGTAAAGTTTTTAGATCGAACAAACGGAAGTCCAATTACGGTAGCTATTAATCCCAGAGCACAAGCCAATAAAGGTAATATTACAAATGCAGAATTATCTAAAATCGAAGCAATTGCTACTCCTACAATCATAGCTGCAATATTTTCAGCAGTAATAGATTCAAATAAATCAGCTCCACGTCCAGCAACATCTCCAACATTATCTCCTACATTATCTGCAATTACTGCAGGATTACGTGGATCATCTTCAGGAATTCCAGCTTCAACTTTTCCAACTAAATCTGCGCCAACATCTGCAGCTTTAGTAAAAATACCTCCGCCTAATTGAGCAAATAATGCAGCTAAACTAGATCCAAATGCTAATCCAACAATTAATGATGTTTCCCGACCGTATAGATAGAAAAGAACTGAAACAGCTATTAGACTCAATCCAACATTGAATAGGCCCATTACTAAACCTCCTCGATAAGCAATATCTAAAGGTACTTGTGTTCCTTGTTTTCCAGCAGTAGCAGTACGAGCATTTGCTCTTGTAGCAACATCCATTCCAATATATCCTGCAAGTAATGAGAAAGCAGCACCAACTAAGAATGAGAAACTAATCTTCGGAATTCCATCTCTTGGATTATCAAATGCCAAAAATAAAACAATAGCTAAAACAATAGCAATAATAGAAATAGTCTTGTATTGTCTATACAAATATGCTTTAGAACCTGTTCTAATTGCATTATAAATTTCAGTCATTTTTTCAGTACCAATTTCATACTTGTTAATCTGAAGTGCAATAAATGCAGCAAAGGCTATTGATAAGACTCCTACAATAGGTGCAATATAATCAATTAATGTCAAAGGATCTGCCATTTATGTTTCTAACCTAAATTTATTTCAATTGAGTTTTATTTAAAGTCTACTCATCAATCAAAGACTTGACTAAAAGTGGTAGAATAACACTAGCTTCGGCATTGATAGTAACATGTTGAGCTAAATTAGAGATTTTACCCCAAGAAATTGCTTCTTTAGTTCTTGCTCCACTAAGACTTCCATCATATTCAGTGGCTGTTGAAATATAAACTGCATAATCTAAACCTTCATTAAATTGATTCCACCAGATTGTATGGTGTTTTGAAATTCCTCCTCCTATAATTAATGCGCCGCTTTTTTTAGATTTAAAAACATAATCGGAAATAATATGTTGATCTTTCAATATATCTAGAGTAAAATCTTTATGCTGTTCACTAAATGACCAAATTTGACTACCGACTGAACCATCCATTATTCCGGGAACAATTATCGGAATATTATTTTTATCAGCCCAATACATAATGGAATTTTCATCATTAATCATCTGGCCAATTTTTTTAATTATGTATGATGGAGCCAGATTTCTTTCGTCATTTTCATATAGTTTTTCCAATAACTCAAACATTTTTTTTTCAATTATTTCTCCATATGATGATTTTGGAACAAATATATTACCTAATCTATGAATGTCATTTTTATCTAGAGTTACATCATCTGAATCAAAATTACCTTTGTAATAGTCCTTATAGGTTCTAGCAAGATCATGATCCAATGTTCCACAAGTAGTTATTATTACATCGAAATATTTTCGTTTAATTAGTTCTTTTAATATTCCTCTCGTTCCAGTAGCAACAAGTGCTGCAGGAAATGATAAAAATCGAAGACATTGAGAATCATTCACCATAGATTTAATTATTTTATATCCGTCATGAGTTAAACTGGCATTAAAACCTCCCATTTCACCCATTGCATCAATTATATCAGGAAATGATTCAATTTCATTAATATCAATATCTTTGATTTTATCTAATTTATCTATCAACTTAATCCACTAGAACGTCGTGAGCTCCACTTTCGGCTTTTCCAGCACCAGTAATTCTTATGAATTTACTATTCTTTTGTAATTCATCAATATTTTTAGAATTACAATAACTCAATCCAGATCTAAGACCTCCAACAAGTTTTCCAATTACTTCACTAGCTTGGCCTCGATATTGAACTAAAGCTTCAACTCCTTCGGGGACATATTCAAGCATTTCTTCTTCGTCCATAGATTTAGTTTCTTTGATGCTTCTATCAACTGCAGCGCCTAATGAAGCCATTCCACGAGTCATTTTATATCTTCCATTTGGACGACTGACAATTACTCCTGGACTTTCATCAGTTCCAGCAAGCATACTTCCAATCATTACTGTAGATGCACCTGCAGCAATAGCTTTAGTTATATCTCCAGAATTTCTAATTCCTCCATCTGCAATAATTGGAATTTTATATTCATTAGCTATAGAAACACAATCTAATATTGCAGTTAATTGTGGAACTCCTGCACCTGTAACAATTCGAGTTATACAAATTGAGCCTGAACCAACACCTACTTTAACAGCATCAGCACCTGCTTCAATTAGATCCTTTGTCCCTTCGCCAGTGGCGACATTACCAACAATTATATCTGCTTTACCAATTTTCTCTTTAATTTTTGAAAGCATATTAATTGTATGATCAGAATGTCCATGTGCAATGTCTATTACAATTGTATCTGCGCCAGCTTCAGTAAGTTTAACAGCTCTTTCAATATCTTCTTGTCTTACACCTATTGCGGCGCCAACCATCAGTCTTCCTTTATCATCTTTTGAAGAAATTGGAAACTTGTCTCTCTTGTAAATATCTTTACTAGTAATTAATCCAACTAGTTCGTTAGAAGAATTCACTATAGGTAATTTTTCAATCTTATTATTTATGAAGATTTTTTTAGCATCATCTAGACTTGTGCCTTCAGGTGCAGTAATTAAATCCTTAGTCATTACATCTTGAACAGATTTTGAATCTTCATATTCAAAAAATAGATCTCTTTTTGTAACTATTCCGAGTAATTTATTAGAATTATCTTTTACAAGAATTCCACCAATTTTATGTAATGACATTAATTCTTTAATCTGGCCTACATTTCCATCTTGATTAATTGTTACAGGTTGTTCAATAACAATTCCTTCAGAACGTTTAACACTAAGAACTTCTGAAATCTGTTCTTCAATTGTCATAAAACGATGGATAATTCCTATTCCGCCTAAACTAGCTATTTTTATTGCCATGCTGGATTCAGTAACAGTATCCATATTTGCACTAACAATTGGGATATTTAATTTGATATTTTTAGTTAAATTAGATTGTAAATTGGTATCCTTTCTGGAAGAAATGCTAGATCTCTGAGGAATTAGTAAAACATCGTCAAAAGTATAGCCTGTTTTAAAGTCATTTTCTATATTGTGCTTACTCATCCCAAGTCAATGAATAAATTCCAAGTTATAAACTTTTTTTGTAGTCCATCCATAGTTAAGTTATAATGATAGTCGACGAAGAGCATATCAAAGATTTGATTATACCTAGGAGTTCATCTTCACACAAAGGAGATAATGGAATAGTAGGAATTGTTGGAGGTAGTCGTTTATATCACGGCGCTCCTTTATTATCAGCTTTGGGTGCATTACGATCAGGGTCAGATTTAGCATATTTATTCGTACCCGAGGTAATTACAAGTCCAATACGTGCATCAGCTCCTGACACAATAGTATATTCACTACCTGATTCAAAATTTACAGTAGGAACGTCAAATAAGATATTAAACTTTAGAAAAAATATAAATTCATATGTAATTGGACCAGGAATTGTTAATCAAAAGATGAATGGATTAATTAAGTTGGTATCTGAACTTCAGAAAAAAGACAAAAAAATCATTCTTGATGCAGGAGCAATAAATAAAGAATTATTAGACAATATATCAGGAAATAATATTATAATTACTGCCCATTTGGGAGAATTTAATAAATTGGTTAATAAAAAAATTGACGGGGAAGAATCAATTAAAAATGAAGTCATTGATTATGCTAAAAATCATAAATTAACTTTAGTAGTAAAGGGAAAAACTGATTATATATCTGATGGAAAACAAATAGTTCTTAATAAATCAGGTAATTCTTCTATGACAAAAGGAGGAACAGGAGACATATTATCGGGAATTATTGCGTCTCAAGTTTCCATGGGAAGTAATTCATTAGATGCTTCAATATTAGGAACATATTTCATGGGAAAAACAGGAGAAATAGTTTATGAGAAATGGGGATTCCAATATATGGCATCAGAATTCTTAATTGAACTAGCTAAATACATAAAACAATATAACAAAATATCATAAAATAAAAAAAATGAGCTGTATTCAAACAGCTCATTATATATTTTTGCTTATTTTGAACCTGTTGCAAGATCTACTACGCTAATAATCGCGCTTACAGCTACTAATGTGTAAACTAATGTTCCCACAACACCTGCTGTAGCATCAGCAATGATAGCAACCAGATTTGTGTCAGCTAAGCCGACAAGTCCCCAGTTGAGACCACCAATGATTAATAAGACCTTTGCAATAAGCCCTAAAGGTTCCGGAATTGGACTTCCTGCCATTGTATTAGGATGTACACAGAAAGTACATATAACTCTTAGTCGTGAGTTTGTTCATAGTGGTAAAAAAACATGACTAATTTCTACATTGAAAATTTTGAGAATATTGATGAATCAATGTATAACAAAAATGTACAAGTAACCGGATGGATAGAAGATTCAAGGTCAATTGGTTCTTTAATATTTTTAACATTGAAAAACTCTACCGGTAAATTACAATTAATTATTAAGAAAAATCAAGTTTCTGAAGAACTGTGGAAGCAAGTAGACAATATTACGCGACAAAGTATTGTAAAGGCAAATGGTAAACTTGTACATAATGAAAAAAATAACATCATAGAATTAATTATTGAAGAGTTAGACATATTAAATGAAGCAGTGCATCCATTGCCATTAGATCCGACAGGAAGAGTGGATTCGGGTCTAGATATTATATTAGATTCAAGATCTTTATCACTTCGAAAACCTGAAATAAAATCTATATTTAAATTAAGAAATGATTCATTGATGTATATTCGAGATTTTTTCATAAATAATGATTTTCTTGAAATAAATACACCAAAGATATTATCACTTGGAGCTGAAGGAGGAGCAACGTTATTTAAAACAGAATATTTTGATAAATTAGGATTCTTAGCACAAAGTCCTCAATTGTATAAAGAACAATTAATGCTTGCATTTGAGAAAGTATTTGAAATTTCTCATTATTTTAGAGCTGAAAAATCCAATACAACTAGACATTTAAATGAATTTGTGAGTGTAGATTTTGAATGGGCTTATAAAAATAATGAACAAACAATGGATTTATGTGAAGATTTAATTAAATATACAATTAATAATTTAATTAAAAATAGTTCTAAAGAATTAAAAAATCTAGATTCTGATTTGAGTAATTATTTAAATAAATTTGATAGAATTACATATCAAAATGTAATAGATGATTTAAATGATTTAGATCATAAAAAGAGTTTTGGAGAAGATATAACTGAACATGATTTAGTTGTATTGTCAGAAAAACATAAATCATTTTATTTTATCACAGATTGGCCAAGTGAAATTAAACCATTCTATATTGCAGGACATAAAGATTCTGACTTAAGCATGTCATTTGATTTACAATTTTCTAATGTTGAATTAGTCTCAGGAGGAGTTAGAATTCATAAAGTAGATGAATTGGAGAAAAATATGAAGAAATCAGGACTAGATATAAAGAATTTCAAGTCGCATTTACAAACATTCAAATGGGGAATGCCTCCACATTCAGGATTAGGCTTAGGATTTGATCGATTAATTATGATTTTAGCAAATAGAAAGAATATTCGAGAAGTAGTTTTGTATCCACGTGATAAAGATAGGTTAGAACCATAAATTAGAGAGCTTTATAGTTATCGGACCAAGTAGTATATGCATTCAACATTTCATTAGAAACACTAGGTTTTCGCTTATCCATTATTTCATAAAAATCTTCAGAAGTAATCTTATTTGGTTGAACATCTTCGCTTGGAGAACCACTTTCAAATAATTCAGATACTACTTTTAATTGAACTGATTGACAAATGTCACGTATGTCGCTACCGGAATAACCGTCTAGTGAATTAGCAATATCGGATAATCGTATTGATTCATCAATTTTCAATGAAGATGTATACATCTCCATCATTTCAACCCTAGCATCTAAATTAGGAAGATTGACGCAAATTCTCTTCTGGAACCTTCTTAAAAATGGCCAATCTAGAGACCATGGTTTGTTAGTTGCGCCTATAACATATAATGGAAGGTTTTTACCTTTATCAGAAATACTGTCCATTTCTTTAAGAAATTGATTACGAACACGTGCTTCTCCACCAGTACCGCCATTATCACTACCTCCTTTTCCAAATAATGAATCAACTTCATCAATAAAGATAACAATGGAAACAACTCCATCTTCATCCATCATACGTTTTGCAGATTTAAATAATTTTGAAACGTTTTGTTCGGCTTCTCCTAACCATTTAGACATAATTGTAGATGCATCTACATTCATAAAATGACCATCAATATCGGATGCAACAGCTGCAGCCAATAATGTTTTTCCAGTTCCTGGAGGACCATATAATAAGATTCCTCTTGGCCATCCTAAAGGAAAAAGATCAGGTCTCATTGATGGAAAAGTAATTGATTCTCTTAATGCTTTTTTAGCATCTTCATTACCAACAATTTCATCCCAACTTATATTTGGTTTTTCTTGTAATATTACATCATCATATGAAGCTTTAACTACTTCAACAACTCCCGATTGAGAATCTGATTGGTTTGTTTGAGGATTATCTGAATTATTTTGTAATTCATTTATTCGTTCTTGATATCGTTTAGCATGTTTAACATATAATTGAGTATGAGGTTCATTTGGATATAATTTTGTTAATTTAATTAATGATTCTATTGCTTTTTGATACATTTGAATTGCACTTCCTCGAGAACCTTGTGAATCAAATTTAATTGCTTCTCTTGCATAATTTTGTGCGGTTGATTGAAGGACTTCTGGAGCGGAACTCAAATTAATCATCTACGAATTTTTATTTTACCACTATTCATTAATTCAAGGGTTTTTGTTTCAACAGTTTCAACAGATAATCCTAATTCATTTGCTGCATCAACAACATCAAAATGACCTTTTTTATTGTCAATGTATTTACTAATTTTTTCTTCAATTATATTTTTTTTAGTTTCTTTTGGTGTGAATTTCTTAAGGTTCATATTAACATTACCGGGATTATCTATCAACTTCTTATTACCTATAGATGTGATTTGATTATTTTTCACAATTGACTCAAATTTATCAGCCTCATTTTCAATACGTTCAGCAATAGGTTCTAATATATTTGATTCAATTGATTTATTCAATTCAAATAATTCATTATTAGAAAGTTCAGGAAGATCTAATGATTGATTAAGTGATTTATTTAATGTAACTATTTGTTCATTTACGTCAGGTAATATCGTAGATAAAGTAATATCCATATCTTTACACATTTTTACAGCCAATCCGAGCGAATTTGTTGCCTGATGTACATCTTTTAATGTCTCCATTCGACTAATTGCCCTAATAATGGATATTTCACTTATCTTAATATTTTCAAATAATTTGTCTATATCGTCATATTCCTTTTTATATATTGCATAAAATGTGTGATTATTATTTGATAAAGAATCATTACATAATATTTTGATTTTATTAAGTCGTTTAGTTAATTTAATTTTTAGGTTAGATACATCTTTTTGTTGTAATTGTAAAATTTTTAATGACTGGTTAATGTGACGTCTATCTTGTATATTTTTTATATTTAGTTGTATTTTTTCAAACATATTATCACTCACTCACGCAAAAAAAAAGGAAAAGTGACAGAATTATTCTGTCACTCGAATAGGCCTTCTATTTTATTTTTTGGTGGCAATAATGAATCTGCGGCACTAGGCAAATCAGGGAATTGCTCTTTCATCTTTTCTTCTGCAATGGCAGATGCTTCATCCATAATTTGTCGTGATTCTGCACTAGAATTCTCAAAGTTAATGTTGTGTCCTCCCATTTGGCCTGCATCGACAAGGATGCCACTCAACAATCCATTAATTTCACTAATTTCATGTTCAGCTTCTGGCAGGATATTCATAACACCTGATTGAATGTTCTTTATAACACCCATTGCAGGAGTTAATGTTACTACAACATCGCCAAGTTCTGAAACTGTATTTAGTCTCAATGCAATTTGTTCTAATGCAAGTTTTGATTGAGTCACCATTTTGTTCATTTTTCGTACTTCAGCTAATTCATTTGCGTACACAGTTGCGTGTTGTTGGTCATGTTTTTGTAATGCTAAAACAACACTATTGAAGATGTTTGCATCACGAGCTTTTAGTTTTCCACTAGTTTGATCTAGTTTTACAATCTGTGTTTTGATTTGTCTGACGGCTTGTTCGAGTTTGGGTTTTACTGGTTCCTTATCGGCGCGAATTACTTCTTTAACTTTGTCACTAAATCCTGGAGTTCTTTCATTATTCCATCTTGATGCGAAATGTGACATGTATTATCTTATGATGTTTGTTTTTTTATCAAGTATGATGTGATATAGCTTCTCTCATTTGTCAAAAATAATTAATCATTATTACTAATCGCTCTTAATCATTGGTTTAGAAAGTTCTAAAATAATAGTTTTCCAATCATTAGATTTAATTACACCACTTGCAATTAATATTCCTTTAGCACCTAATTCTAAAGCTATAGAGACATCTTCACCAGTCATTATACCTGCACCACATAATACGTCTATATTTTTATCAATTAAATTTACAGTATCAACAGAATCAGAAATTATTTTAGGGTTAACTTTAGACACAGCTCTACCTGAACCGATTAATTCAGGTGGTTCAATAGCAATAATATCTGGTTTTAATTTTGCAATTGATTCAACTTCATCAATTGATTGCGCACATACAAGTGAAGTTAAATCAAGTTCACGAAATCTTTGAATAAGTTTTTCAATTTCATTTATAGAGATTCGTTTTTCTGAATGATTAATTAATGAACCTTGGCAATTAATAGATTTAATTAGTTCTGGAACAATAGAACCTGTTGAACTTCCAATCTTTGCATCATCTACATGTTGGGCATAAATCGGAATAGATACATTTTCAACTACTTTATATAAAACAGGATTTGGCGGACATACAATAATTTCAACGTCAGTTTCAGTTGCAATAGATTCAGATATTTTTGATATGTCGACAGAAAAATGTGAATATATCTCGTCATAATTCTTTAGATTTATTACTAAAGAAGGAGTTCTATATTTTTTCATATGTTTTTCTAAATTTTTATAGATATTAATGTTTTGATTATGGCGAATCAGAAATTTTTGATGTTAGTTTTACTGCAGAATAACTAAGAAGATCTAGTTCAATATTTGATTTATTTAATTTTTTAAAATTAATTTTATGAAATTTTGATAAATTATTAAAATTATCAATAACTACATCCACTGAATAATCAAGATTATTCAATATCCATTTTTCAATTAATTTTAAATTGGATTTATTACCTACTGCAACAAGTAAAAATGATTGATTTTTAGAAGATATACCAGAGAATTTTAACGCATCCTGAATCTGATCAGTAATAGATATTCTCATTAAAAGGTCGACTTCAAAGTCACGAGCAGCTAAAAGTCCATTATTCTTCGCATAAAATGACTGATTTACAGCAAATAATAGATGTTTTAGGTTAAGAATTGAATTAGGATTAATAAATTGAATCATCAACTTTGGATATTTTTGTCTTAATTCGTCGAGTGATGATTTTGATGTTTTTGAGTTAATTTGAACAATTAAACAAAAATTTTGTTTAGAAAGTTCATAAAAAGTTAACCTCCGTGACTTATTGATATTATTGATATTTCATCACCGCTATTTATTATTGTATCATGGTTATTAAGAACTGATATTTCAACATTATTAATTGCAATTAATATATTATTTTTATCCAATATAGATTGTTCAACATTATATTCAGTGTTCAGTATTTCCAACATTTGGTTAATAGATAAGTTAGCTAAATCGGCAGAGAAATTATTTTTATCAGTATGATTACAAATATTTCCGAAAAATTTAATCTGATTCATCAGAAGTTTGCACTTCACTAGTTGTAGATGATTTAGTAGTTTGACTTACAAGTAAAGCCTTTTGTTCATTATTTTTAATTTTTGTTATACAACCGGCAATTTGATTACGTAATTTTTTTGAACTAATTTCAGAAACGGCATCTAATGCTTTTTTATTTTCTTCATAGTCAGTCGAAAATAATGATTGATTATTCTCTAATACTTGAGTTGATAATCTCCAAACTCTTTTCATTGTATTGATTTAGTCTTTACAGATATATATGGTTTTAAATTATTAATTAATTGTTTAGATGTATCGTCAAAATTCATATTCCATAAATTACTTAATTTAAAAATTATACTAGGAATAAAAGAGGGTTCAGCAATTTTTCCTTCAAAACATGCTGAAAATGGAACAGGTCCATCAGTTTCAACAATAGTACGTTGAGGATTTGAGATTTTTGCAAGTTTTTGAAGCGATTTAGAGTAAACTAATGCTGGGCCAAATGAAATTAATATCTCAGAATTATATAATTTCTTTAATTGCTCTTCAGTGCCTGAAAACCAATGTAATATAATACAAGGAAGATCGTAAGAACTCACAATATCCAGAACTTCTTGTGTTGCATCTCGAGAATGAATAGATACAGGTAATTTATGACGTTCTGCAAGATCCAACATATGTTTGAAGGTAATTAATTGAGAATCAAATTCAATTCCGCGTTCAACATATGTTTTATCCAAGCCTATTTCTCCAACGCCATCTATAGAATCAATATTTTTTGTAAAAAATTTATCAAATTCATTTAAATTTGAAGAAGAATATTTAGGATGAATACCGACAAATGATAGTAAATTATTAGAATAATGAGACAAATCTACTGTGAGCTTAGAATCTTCTAGTGTTTCTGAAACATTAAACGCCAATGTTTTTGTTTTTTTTAGAGAATTCAATATATCATCACGTATTGAATCGAATTCGGATACAGATAGATGAATATGTGAATCAAACAGTTCAAAATCATCAATATTCATGATAAACGTACTATATTCGTCCATTAATCATAAAAAAAGGTTATATAAGAATTATATCTTATTCAAATTACAATGAGCGATTTAGAATTTGGATTAGCAGCAGTATATCGAATAATTAAAAAAACAGGAGCAGAAAGAGTTGGAGATGACGCTGCAGAAGAATTAAGAACAGTATTGGAAGATTTTGGAATACAAATTGCTGAACAAGCACTAGTATATGCAAAACATGCTGGAAGAAAAACGGTAAAATCATCAGATATTAAATTAGCTGTTGCTGAAATTAATAAAAAAAATTAATCAATAACCATCCTCAATTATTATCGACGATCTAATTCAATAATGTGCTCCGGTCGTCTAGCTCGGCCAAAAATATATTGGTCATGGATGGCGGATTCTCAATCCGTCGACACGGGTTCAAATCCCGTCCGGAGCATAATCATGTTTAATATAATTATGTTATTCTAAATTTACATGGAGTCAATTGGAATTACAGGAAATCCTGCAACAGGAAAAAAGACAATTGCAAATGAATTATCAAAAAAATTAAACATGGAAATATTTGATATAAATAAATTCATTATTGACAATAAATATGGAAATTATGAAGAAGAACAATTAATTATAACTGATATAAATATTATAGAAGAATCGATAAAGAAGAGAATAGAAGGAAAAGAATATATAATAATTGGTCATCTACTGCCTGAATTAATCAATAATAATTCATTATGGAAGATATTTGTATTAAGATGCGAACCATCAATATTAATTGATAGATATATGATAAGAAATTATGAAGAATCAAAAATTAAAGACAATATAGTATCCGAATTAATCGGAACAATTTGTTATGAAACTAGCATGAAATATGGAAATGAGAAAACTTTTGAGATAGATGTGACAAATAAAGAAGTAGAAACTATTGTAAATGAAATTAATGATATTATAATCAATGATAAAAAAATATCAAACAATATTGATTGGTTGGAATCTGCTCATAAATCAGAAAAACTAAGGAGATATCTAAATTAAATGAATTCAAAAAAAACAATTATAATTATTGGAATATTTATATTCTCAATATTTTTATTTATGAATTCAATTATTCCAGTTGACTATCTTACTTGTTTAATTATTCCTGCAACTTGTAATTTTTTTAATGTAATTGATAATGAAGATCATGTAATAGATAATTCAGTTGAAATTAATGATATGAATATAGAATTAGAGATTGCATTTTCAGAAATTCAAGTAGGTAATATGATATATTTAACAACGGCAAATGATGGATCAGGAAGAATTTTTATTGGGACAAGAGAAGGAATAATATTTTATATTGAAGAAAATTCCAATGACATAGAGTTATTTATAGATATACGGAATAAAATTGATCAAGGACTTCCTGGAGAAAGAGGTCTTCTTGGATTTACTTTTGATCCAGATTATATCAACAATGGATATTTCTATATACATTATAATGATTTTGATGGTACTACTATAATATCGAGATTCAAAAACATCAATGACATTGAATCAAGATTCAATAGTGAATTAAAAATATTAAAAATTGAACAACCATATTCAAATCATAATGGTGGAAGTATAGATTTTGGACCAGATGGATATTTGTATATTGCACTAGGTGATGGAGGTTCAGGAGGAGATCCTTTATTGCATGGGCAAAATGGAAACACATTATTAGGATCAATATTAAGAATAGATGTTAGTAAATCTTCTGAAAATAATCTTTACCAAATTCCCAATGATAATCCATTTATCGATAATGACAAGTTTAGAGATGAGATATGGGCATATGGTTTAAGAAATCCTTGGAGGATGAGTTTTGATAAAGAAACTGGAAAATTATTCGTAGGAGACGTTGGGCAGAATAAATTTGAAGAAATTAACATAATTGAGAAAGGTGGAAACTATGGATGGAATATAATGGAAGGAAATAGTTGTTTTAATAATGAAAATTGTAATAAAAATAATCTCATAATGCCAATTGTAGAATATTCACATAATGAAGGATGTTCAGTAACTGGCGGCTATGTTTATCATGGAGAAATAGATAGCTTGAAAAATAATTATATATTTACAGATTTCTGTAGTGGAGATATTTGGATAATTGATTTGGAAGATAAACATCACACTAGAAAAAAACTATTACAAGGGCCATTTCAAATACCATCATTAGGTCAAGATGAGAATGGAGAAGTCTATATATTATCATTTGATGGTAGAATCTATAAATTTACTGAAAAAAGGCAATAAACAATGATGCAAAAAAATACTGCAAAAGGGGCAGCTTCGTTATATCTCTCAAATATTGTTTCATTATTTGTAATAACTGGACACTTTATTGTACTTACGAATACACTTGATATAAATCAAATTGGAATAATTTTTGGATTTCAAATAATCATGTATTTGTTTTCAACTTTAGCAACTTTTTGCTTGCCAATTCCTATTATGTCACCATTACCCTTACCTCATGCAATAACAAAATTTATTCCTGAATTTCTAGCTTCAGATCAAAAAGGTAAAGCAAATACAATCTTTTTCTATTCATTATATTTGTTAATTTTTATATCAATTATTTTATCCGTAATTATATTTGCAAATTTGAATTTATTAAATGATATTCTATTCAATAATCAGATCACTAGAATTCTATTGACAATTGCTTTATTACAAATATTCTTGTTTTCAATCAATCAGTTTCTATTTAGTGGAATGATTTCAATTGGAAAAAGCTATAAAGTAGGAATAATTCAGATTTATTCCATCGTAATAAAATTTGTTGGTGCAGCAATTCTTGCATATTTAGGATTCGGAATTATTGGAGTTTTATCAGGATATCTAATAGGAGATTTATTATTTACGGTATTAGTGTTACCAATTTGTTATAAAATATTAAATAATAAAAACGAAAAAATTGACATTAATTCATCATTAAATTATTCATTTCCAATATTAATTTCATCATTAATAATTTTCGGAGTAACGCAAATTGATAGAATATTTGCATTAGTTAATTTAGGTCTTCCAGGATTAGGAATTTATACAATTGCTATTGCAGCATCTACAATTGGTGCATATGCACCAAATTCACTAGCTACTGCAATAACTCCAAACTTATCAACTCTATATTCATTAAATAAATTAGATTCATTTCGGGATTTATCAAAATTATATACTAGATATGTATCTTTTATTGGAATGCCTGCAGCATTTATGATTGCTGCATTATCAGTTCCATTAATGTCAATATTCGGGGTTCAATATGCAAATAGCGCATTACCAGCTGCAATAATATCTATTGCAATTGGAATTACAACATTTTCGTCTATCTATAATAGTCAATTATTTGTAAGAGGAAAAACAAACTGGATAATGTTTGCAAATGTATCAGGTCTAATATTGTTTATCATAATGATATCAATTTCTCAATTTATAAATAACAATATTAATGTAAATTATTTAGCATATGGTAGAGCATTAATGATTATCTCAACATCATTAATTGTTTGTTATAAAGCCAGTACACTTGGAGATTTAAAATATGATAAAAAATCAATTAGTAATTCATTAATTGGTTCTATAATTATGGCAATTATTTTATTTTTTACTTATGAAATATTATTTTCAACTTTATCGTCAATAATATCATTAATCATATTAATTCCATCAGGTATGGTAATTTATTTCTTATACCTGCGCCAAACAAAAACTTTTAATCAACAAGATATTGATTTCATAATAAAAATTACATCGATTAAGGATTCGAATAAAACAAATACAATGAAAAAGATATTTGGAATTAAGAATTAATTATAGAAATTTTTAGTTTTGTACCATCAATATCAATATCTTTCCAATTAGAACCCAAATCAAGATTATCTACTACTTGAACATCTTTAGTTCTAATAAGATATTTTAATTCAGTTAATTTAGGAATTAAAAGTGTCTTTGTTGTATCATCAACACCATATATCAACGTATTAGTTAATATTGTAGATGGATCAAGACCTGTATCTTTACGTTCAGATTGAATTCTTCGTGCAAGGTCTCTAATATAGCCTTCAATAAATAAATCTGAATCTCTTTCTTTAGGAAGAATGACAACTATACCAGATTTAGATGATAATACATAATCATCCGTAGGGTTAAATTCAAATTTGATTTCATTTTTCATTACTTTGTAAGAATTATCATTTATTGTAAAATTATAGGATTCGTTTTGAATAAAATGTTTGAACAGGACAAGAGCATCTTGTTCTTTGATAACACGTCGAAATTCATTAATGTCGGCTTTTAATTTTTTACCTAAAATCTCATAATTAGGAAATATAGACAAGGTTATAGGAAGATTGTCAATATCATCTATATATTCAATTTCACGTATATTACAAAACGTTTGAAGTAATTCTTTATGAGTAGATAGATTAGAAAGTCTAGTATTTTGAGAATAAACCAATGCGGACTTCAATGGCCATCGACGTTTTAATTTTCCTTTCATTCGCGCAGAATTACTCTGAGAAATAATAATTTGTAATGAAGAAAATTCATCTTCTAAATCATTATTTATTAAATTATCAGTAATTGAAGGCCAAGTCTGTCCTAAAATCGGTTCATTACCAAAAATTGAATGATAGAGATATTCTGTAATAAATGGAGAAATTGGATGAAGTAATATGTCTAAAGTATAAAGTATGTGAGATATTATAGAATAAATCGATAAACGACGATTAAGTTGTGATTCATCGTCATTCCAAATTTCATTTCTAACCATTGGAAGATAGATTTGGCTAAAACTTTCAATGATAAAATTATCAATACTAGAAGTAACAATATTGAAATTCATATTTTTATAAGAATTAGTAGATTCTTTAATTAGATTCTGTAATTTAGAGAGAATCCAGTAATCAGGAGAAGATAATAATTTATTATCAATAGACCAAGTCAAAGAATGAATATCCTTATTAAAATTATCATAATCGCCATTTTGTTTTAAATATTTATGAAGATTATACAAGGTGCTAATTACTTGATAAGGTCGAGATTTCATTTCTTCAAAACTAAAATTCAGACTATCGATTGGAGTAGCTTTTCTCATCAAATAGAATCTTAATACATCAACAGAATTTTCTTCTAATGTCTTATAACCTTCAACAATATTCCCTAATCTTTTACTCATCTTGTTACCCTTTTCATCAAGAATATGTCCTTGAAATAAGAATGCATGATAAGGAGAAATGTCAGAATTTTTCATTATAACATTTTCAATAAGAAGAGTATATGCCCATCCACGAGTTTGGTCAATACCTTCAGTAAGGAATGTAGCAGGAATTAATTTATCATATTCATCGTCAGATAAAGAAGCATATGGAGCAGCTCCACTATTATGCCAAGTATCAAGAACAAACAATTCTCTTTTACATTTATCATTACATTTTGGACATTTAATCAATATACGATCCATCCAAGGTTTATGCAATTCAAAATTTTCGCCGTCAGGAAGATTTATTGCATTTTCAATAATATCTTTTCTAGAGAATAATCCAATTTTATGTGAACAAGAAATACATTTCCATATAGGAAGAGGAGTACCCCAAACTCTTTCTCTAGAAATACACCAAGGTCTTTTTTCTTTAATAATTTCAATAAAACGATTTTGCGGTTGTTCAAAATAATATTCAACAGATTTAGCAGCTTCAGCGGCTTTATCGTCTAATTTGTCAACACGATAAAAATATGCTCGCCTGGCAACCCATAATAATCTATGACCAGATCTCCAACACAAAGGATATTCGTGTTTAAGTCTGCCCAACTTTACTAGAGAATTTTCATTTTTCAACAAATCATAGACTAATTCATTTGCATCTCTTACAAATAATCCCTTAAAATTACCCGAACTTTCATCAAAACAAGCTTGATCATTAATTGGGTTAAACAAAGGGAGATTTCGTTTTTTACCGATGTCAAAGTCAATTTCGCCATTAGCAGGAGAAATATGTACCAATCCTGTACCTGTTGTTAAATCGACAAAGTCTTCTGCAACAATCGTATGCACACCATCATGTTTAGAAAGTTTATGCAATTCTGGAATATATTTCTCTGATAAAGGATGGATGTATTTCATACCATCTAATGATTCTCCTTTAACTTCTTTCAATATTTCAAAATTTTCAATATGAAAAATATTCATTAATTCATCAAGACGTTCGTTAGCAACTATCCAAGTTTCTTCTTCAACTTTAACATAGGAATATACTGATTCAGGTTTAACGCCAGTCAACATATCTGTGACAACAGTAAAAGGCATTGTTGTCCAAAGTACTAGATATACATCTTCGTCGACAAGTTTTACTTTATAATATAATGAAGGATCCTCAACATTTTCATATCCTTGTGCAAGTTCTGCATGGCTCAAAGATGTTTGGCAACTAGGACAATAAGGGACTACTGATTCAAGTTCCTCAAGTATTTCGTTTTTCCAAGCTTTCTCCAGGTATTTCCATTCTCTTTCAATGTATTCATCTTTGAAAGTCCAATATGCTTTATCATGATCAAGTGAAAGTCCAAGAAGCCTATCTGATTCTTTCCATGTTTCGTAATTATTCAGTACGAGATCCTTACAAGACTGAATCAAGGTTTCTTCACCGATTTTCTTGAGATTCTCTATTTTACTTCCCTTCAACCCTAATTCTTTTTCAGCTTGAAGTTCAACAGGGAGGCCTTGTGTATCCCAACCTCCTCGAAATATTACATCGTAATCCTGAAGGACGTTAAATCTATACCAAATATCCTTGATAATCCTGCCTCGAATATGTCCTATGTGAGGCTTGCCATTGAGAGTAGGAGGACCTTCAACAAAAGCCACAGTTTCGTTATTTTCGTACTTATCCTTGATATATTTCTTGATATCGATATCTTCCCAGTATTTTCTAGTGATTTGCTCTATTTCCTTGAGCTTAAGATCGTCCTCTAGATTACCTGCTTGCATTAAGAAAAATATAACCCAAGGGTGAATATAAGATAACCTAACAGGATTAAGATTCGTGTGTCTATAGATAATACATGGACATAAACGACAAATCATTGCAATATCTTACCTCAAT
>MDTE01152972.1_pt1 | contig 30071 bp, 26 predicted proteins | sample 811231 | NCBI WGS metagenome assembly MDTE01 (sample SAMN05326651, study PRJNA326480) | marine metagenome | isolation source: seawater | place: Indian Ocean: Red Sea | collected 2010 | reverse complement strand
TCGGGCTCCGGGCGGGGACAGTAGAGCTCTCGTTAGGCCGTTCGTGCAAGTCGCCAATTAAGCGACAAGGTATTACGCTACCTTAAGAGGGTCATAGTTCCCCCCGCCGTTTAGCGGTCCTTCGTCCGGTTGTAACCGGGTTTCAGATACCGCCACTGGGCAGGATTCAGCGGCTATACACATCCTTACGGACTAGCAGCCACCTATGTTTTTACTAAACAGTCGGAGTCCCCAAGTCACTGAGACCAGCTCTTTACAGAGCTGGCACCCCTTATACCAAAGATACGGGGCTATTTTGCCGAGTTCCCTTGCCTGGATTCTGCCGAGACGCCTTAGGCTACTAACCTAGGGGCACCTGTGTCAGTTCTCGGTACGAACAGATCACACGGCTCCTACCCCCTTTTCACGGACACCAGGCTAAAGCGGAAGGGAAATACTCCCCCTTCCAAAATCTTAGATTGCTTCTCACCATTACGGTTCTCCACAACTTTATTGATTAAGGGAACACCTTGACAGGGGTGCTCCGCCTGACCCGATGTGTCAGGAATAGGACAAAATGTGAACTGGTGCAGGAATATTAACCTGCTTCCCTTTCGACCACTTCTGTTAAGAGTGGTCTTAGGATCGACTAACCCTCGACTGATAAACATCGTCGAGGAACCCTAGCCCCTCCGGCGGACAGGATTCTCACCTGTCTACGCTACTACTTATTCCATGATTTTCATTCGAACGCGGTCCACAAGAGCTCACGCCCTTGCTTCTGCCCACGCACGACGCCTCTCTACCGCATCACCTTACGGTGGCCCGAAGTATCGGTGAATAACTTAGTCCCGTCCATTTTCTGGGCAATAAGACTCGACTGGTGGGCTGTTACGCACTCTTTAAAGGATGGCTGCCTCTAAGCCAACCTCCCAGCTGTCTGTGCCCTAAAACACCATTTGTTCTAAAACACTTAGTTATTACTTAGGGACCTTAACTTCGGTCTGGTTTGTTTTCCTTGCGGACACCAAGCTTACCCCGGTGACCTCACTGCCTGGCTTCTACGAAGGACGCACATTCGGAGTTTGACAAAACGCCGAGGACTTTCGCCCCCTAAACATCTAATCAGTGCTCTACCGCACGCCCAATCTCTGCCAAGGTCTGCCTGCGAGCAGTTTCGAGAGGAACCAGCAATTAACAATCTAGATTGGCCTTTCACCCCTATACCCAGGTCATCCGAACGATTTGAACATCAGTACCGGTGCGGGCCTCCACCCTCTTTCCAGAGGGCTTCACCCTGCCCAGGCATAGATCGACTGTCTTCGGGTATCCAACTATTGACTCCAGGCGAGTGCACCTCGCCCCTCACCATACGAAATGGCTGCGGGCTGTCGGTTTCCCTTCGGCTTCGCACCTACGTGCTTAACCTCGCCAATAATAGGAACTCCATGGATCAATTTTCGAATCGAACGGTACAACATCGGTCCGCGGTAAAACCGCATCTTCCCTTGCATGCTGTACCAGTCTGTAACCGTCTGATTTCAGGGTCTTTCTAATCTCCCGTCAGGGATACTTTACAACTTTCGCTCACGCTACTAAATGCGCTATCGGTCTCAGCTAGTATTTAGGGTTGGAAGTTAGTACCTCCCAAATTCATGCGCGATATCCAACGCACACTACTCTTGAATCTTGGAAATTCTCCTTTTCTGTTTCTCCTACGGGGCTGTCACCCTCTATGGCACCGGCGTTCCACACGAACTTCGGATTGTAGAATTAGGAGATGACCAAGTCGCTCCACATGTCCCTATGCTTACGCAAAGGGATTCGGATTGCCCTATGGGGTGTTCGATCGCTTTTACTAACCCCATCTCGTTTGATTTCTTTTCCTGCCCCTACTAAGATGTTTCAATTCGGGGCGTTCCCCATCCAGAATAAACTGGATTTAGTATAAAACTAAGGAAGTCCTATTAGGTAATCTTTGGATCAATGGCTCCTTGCGCCTCCCCAAAGCAATATCGCAGCTTGGCACGACCTTCATCGGCCGCTGAGCCTAGTCATCCACCAGACGGCGTAGTAACTGCTTGTAGCCGTCGGCTCGACTTTCGTCCAGGAATTTTCTGCGTATGGTTAGACAATAATTGGCCAACATATTGCTACACAGAGGCCTATGCCACTTCCTCGAAATATAAGCATCATAATCCGAGTGCACGGTGTATGTTCTCATGCCTCTATGAAGCACAAGAGGTGTCGCGAGGAGAAGAGGCTATTTAAAATTGATGAAAAAAATAGAGGAGAAATAAAAAAGACAAGTTCTTATAAAACCTATATTTGATTATATTGTGGAGTTACACATGGACCCAATAGGAATAGCACTGATTGTATTAGGATTTTTCCTACTTTTTGTAGAGGCAACTATGCCTGGATTCCTAATAGCAGTGCCTGCTACAGTTGTACTCGTTTTTGGAATCATATTGATGATAGATTCAGATATTATGAATGGCCCTGAAGGCGTTATTTTACTACTAATTGTAGGAATAGTGACTTTAGTGGGTACTTTGAAGTTTTATCAGAGTTTAGCACCGCCAGTGGACCCTGCTACAGGGGGGATTGTCACACATATAGGAAAAACTGGAAAAATTGTAAAAGCAGTCAATGCTGATGATTTTTCTGGAAAAGTAAAAATTGGTGTTGAAAAGGTTAGAGCTATATCGAAAGAAGGTGAGATAGCAGTGGGTACTGAGGTGAAAGTAATAGATGCTGAAGGGATTCATGTCACCGTAGTACCTATTAAGGGTGATGAATAATAAGAAGATAAGGAGATAAAAAAATGTTTGGAGAATTTCTATTTTTGGTAATAATACTTGGCGTAATATCTGCAGTTATACTGTGGACCACCGTAGTGCAGATTCAGCAATATGAAGCTGGAGTTCTACTAGTTCTTGGAAAATTGAGTAAAACTAGACCTGTTTTACTACCTGGGTGGAACTTAGTAATTCCGCTTGTTTCATCTGTAGCTATAGTCGATTTACGTACACAAGTACTAGACGTTCCTAGACAAGAAGTTATTACAAAGGACAATTCGCCAACAATGGTTGATGCCGTTGTTTATTATAGAGTGGCAGACCCATTGAAGGCCATTCTAGAAGTGGCTAATTTTAGATCAGCTACAATTCAGCTTTCTCAGACGACCCTTCGTGCAGTTATTGGGGACATGGAACTTGATCAGGTTTTATCTAACAGAGATACGATTAATCATCAATTACGAGATAGATTGGATGTAGAAACAGACAGATGGGGAGTTCAAGTTGAATCTGTCGAAATAAGAGAAGTGGATCCAGCACCTAACGTCAAACAAGCAATGGAAGAACAGACATCTGCAGAGAGAGAAAGACGTGCTGCTATTCTGAAAGCAGACGGTTCAAAACGTTCAGCAATTTTAGTAGCTGAGGGAGACAAGCAATCCCGCATACTTGAAGCAGAAGGTCAGAGACAATCCAGAATATTAGAAGCAGAAGGAGAGAGAATGGGAATTATTCTCGAAAAGCAAGGAGAGGCACAAGGTTTGAGAATAACTGCAGTTGGTGCAGCGCCTCTGGATTCAAAGGCACTTACTGTTCTAAGTCTTGATGCAGTTAAAAAATTAGGAGAAGGAGAATCGACAAAATTTGTAGTTCCATTTGAGATTAGTAAATTAATGGAGGGAGTTTCAGACTATGTTGGTTACTCAAGAAAAGCCCCAGATAGAGAGATAGCTGAAGCTAAAGAATTAGAAGCTAATGACATCTTAGGAGCGATACCAACGCAGGAAGAGATGCAAGATACTATGAAGCAAATTAGAGAAGAAGTAGATGCTGCGGCGGATGCAGTTGAAGGTAGTCGAAAGCAGATTTATGAAGTGCCGTCTGAACTCGAAGAGCCAGAAGTATAAGATTAGTTAACATAATATAAGCTGGTAAAGTAATAACCCTCAATGGAAAAGATAGCATATGAAGGACTAGGGCGTTTATTGACTGTTAGTGGTAGTCATAAGACACCTTTAATTCTAAATTGTGAAGAGGGGGCATCTCTTTTGCCTATGAAATCTATTGAAAAAAGATGTTCGATAAAAATAGGAGACAAGGAATATGAAGCCCCCGATTTGCCATTGGGTGTGGATTCAGAAACTGCCCCATATCTTTCTGTTTCAGAGAAAATAGCTGTTATCGATTATGCAAGTTTTAGGAGACCAGAAAAGATTTTGAATGTTATAGAAAATGCACGAAATGAGGTTGGGTACAATCGTCTTGTTTATGCACATTCTGTAGAACCGATAGATATGCCTCTTCTAGCTTATTTAGGGGTGGATATTTTTGATAATTTGGCATTATCATTTAGGACTGCAGCTGGTTTTGTTCTAGAAGATGGAGAATGGGTAAAGGATAAAAGAAAAGATCTAGAGAAGATCAACCAAAAATCATTATTGGGATGGATAAAAAGAATTAGAAGATATTTAACAGAAGGAAGATTGAGAGAGCTGGTGGAAAAAACATCGCTACATAATCCAAGAAATGCAGAAATATTGCGTAAAGCCACACAAATATTAGAACATACAGGAGGAGAGCCGAAAAACGAAATAAAAGCTAATAGTTTTACTTTGAAACACCCATCCATATTAAAATTTCAAAAAGATATGATGAATTTTGTACCGCCTGCTGAAGGTATGGTATTATTGTTGCTCCCCTGTTCTGCAAAAAAACCATATCATTGGAGTAAAAGTCATAAAAGATTTAGATCTGTATTAAGTAAAATTCCCAATCACCTCATGTTGCATCAAGTAATTGTAACTTCACCGTTAGGAATAGTTCCAAGAGAATTGGAATTATTTCCTCCTGCTGCTCATTATGACATAGCAGTAACCGGAGAATGGGATGAAGACGAAAAAAAGATGTTGAAAAAACAGATTGAAAAATTGAATATTAAAGAGAATTATAGTAGTGTCATTATACATGCAGGAGAAATTTCAGAATTTGTAGAACAGACGTTGAAGGAAATGGGGATAAAGGCGCAAAATACTGGAATGAAAAAACCTGCAAGTGAAGAGGGGCTGAAAATTCTTAAAGAAATAGTTGAAAAAAGTCTAGAAAAAGTTGAACGATTGACTTCGAAAGAGAGAAGTAAAGGAGAGGCGAGATGTATCGCCAAATTCCAATTTGGGGAACATGCAGACAAAATAATGAAAAATAAAGTGAATGGAAAATGGCCTAAATTGAGTATTGAAAATGTCGGATCAGTGTCAACTAGGCTTGGAGGCTTTGCATTGAACTGTAAAGGTGCTGAGATGTTGACAAAGGATTGCATAGGAATCGTAAAGGGGGCAGATTTTGAATTGAGGGGAGATATGTTTGCAGCAGGTGTAATGGGGACTGAAGGAAATTGGAAAGTTGGAGAGCAGGTTGCTATTGAGCAAAAAGGAGAGATTACTGGAGTTGGAATTGCATTCATGAATCCGAAAGAATGTGTGGAAATGGAAAACGGATTGGCAGTGGAGGTTCGAAATCGTGCCTAAAGCAAGTAAACAATTGTCTGAATTTGTTCAGAGAGTGAAAAGAGAACCTTTCGAACATGCTCTAGATGAACCTGTGGCCATGTGGACAGAAACAGAAATTTTAGACGGTGAAGAAGTCAAAGCAGCAGTAGCCATTATCAGAACCAGAGGATGCTATTGGTCCATCAAAGAAGGCTGTACAATGTGTGGATATTTCAACGATACAGTACCTGGTGGTGTTGCAACAGAATTTTTAGAGCAACAATGGATAGAAATAATCGAGCATTTTAGCAATTACAAGTATGTCAAAATATATACCTCCGGATCTTTTCTAGATCCGACAGAAATACCGAAAGATTTTGCCAATATGATAATGACAGATTTAGTTAATTACGGTGTGGAAAAGGTACTAGTGGAATCATTGCCTGAATTTGTACATAAAAGGCATATGCAATATGATAAATCGCCGAATATAGAAGTGGCCATTGGTTTGGAATCTGCGACGCCTATAGTTTTAGACAAATGTGTTAACAAGAGGCTTACGGAAAAGGGATTCAAAAGAGCTTGTAAAGCAGTACATGAGATTGGTGGAACTGTAAAGGCATACATATTATTGAAGCCGCCATACCTTAACGAAGGGCATAGTATAGAAGATACTGTTTATTCTGCTAAATTCGCAGCACCTTATGTTGATAAAATATCGATTAATCCAGTAAATATACAGAAAAACACAGTGGGAGAAAGAATGTGGAGAAATAGAGAATGGAGGCCGCCTTGGTTATGGTCTGTAGTTGAAGTTATAGAACAATGTGAAAAAATAGGCACTAGAGTTTATTCTGATCCTACAGGAGGTGGGACTCAACGAGGGGCACATAATTGTGGAAAATGTGATTCAGAAATTCTGGAAAAATTGAAGAATAACAGGATTAGTGGAGGTAAAATTGATAAACCGAAATGCAGATGTAGAGAATTGTGGAAGAACTTAATAGAACAAGCGAAATATCGAAGAGATGGTAGTGAGCCTGAAGGATACCGTAGAGGTTTTGTAGGGGTAAAAAGATAATAAAAAGGAAAAAATGAAATACAAACTTGTTGTAGCTATGCGTAGTGATTTGAAACTTTCATCTGGAAAGATGTCTGTACAAGTTAGTCATGCGGCAGTTTCTTGTTCGTTAAAAGCTAGAAAGAATAATGCTAAAGAATTTCAGGAATGGTACCGAGAAGGCCAAAAAAAAGTGGTTGTTAGAGTAGAAAATGAAGAAATGCTAGAAGAATTGAAAGCGATTGCAGACAGTAAAGGAATTACTAATTGTATGATTACTGATGCAGGATTAACTGAAATCCCACCCAATACTACTACCTGTTTAGGTATTGGACCTGTGAAAAATGAAGAAGTGGATAAAATAACTGGACAATTGTCCCTATTATAACGTACCAAAATACTTTATTAGAAGGATTAACAAGTAGTAGATGTGGCATTGTTTAGAAAAGGCGGAGATAAGAAACTGTTTTCAAGTAAGGCTAGTTTGGCATTTTACGAAGTCGATGAATATCGAAAAAAACTAAAGAAACAAATTAAAGAAGAAGAGAGTGAAATTATGTATGCGTGTGATATTTGTGGAAAAAAGGCTGGAAGTCCGTGGGCTAAGTGTAGTAAATGTGGCGGAGATGTGTCTAGAATGGAGCAGGCGTCGGACGTTACAGACATAATGGATAAGCGCGAACAAGATGGAGACAATTTTGGAAAAGAAGCGACTTTTGGTACACCAACCTCAGTACCAAAACCTCAAAAACGTGAAGGTAAGAAAGGTCTGATAACTGGACTAAATCACGAAGGAGAAGAGGATGAATTAGATTTGGAAGATGTATCGATAAGAATGGTTGAAAGTGAAGATCTTATGGATTTTAAAGAATTGATGAAAAAACCTAAGAAGAAAATAATCAAGAAGAGTTCTAAAAAAGTGCCAGCTCCTAAAAAGAAAGTTAATGTTAAGAAGCGTGCAAAGGGAAGTGTAAAGAAGTAAAAATATGGACGATGAAGAAGATAATATTCTACTTTCGTTGTCTAAAGATGTTGTTTCAGCATTTTTAGTGGTAGGATTAGTATTTGTTTTTGGATTCCTATATACTAGTAATTGGCCACCAATGGTAGTAATAGAATCTGGATCCATGCAACATGATGATAATGCAGATTATGAAGAGCCGCCATATCACCATATAGGAACGATAGATACTGGAGATTTAGTTCTAGTCAAAGAAGTTGAGGATGAAGATATAGTAACATACCTAGAAGGGAAAAAAACAGGGTATGAAAAATATGGAGATTATGGGGATGTTATAATATATTATAAAAATAATTTAAGAGACCATGAGGGAGTCCCTACTACTCCAGTCATTCACAGAGTAATGTGTTGGATAGATGTTCTTGAAAATGGAACGTATTATGTTAGAGAAACTGGGAAATATTATGAAAATGACTTGGTAATAGAAGAGATTGGTGCGGATTTTGCTAAACATGGAGAAGGTGAATCACACGGTAGACCTGATTTGAAACGCTCAGGATATTTAACAAAGGGAGACTCTCAATATAATCCATCTGTAGATCAAAAAAGTCATTTAGATAGTTCTGGAGCACGTGTAGAACCTGTCTTACCTGAAGAGATAATAGGAAAAGCGAAAGGAGAATTGCCGTGGTTTGGTTTGATAAAATTGAAAGTGACACAAGGCGATAATTACGATAAAGCACCAGAAGAATGTAAAAAAATGCTGATTATAGGCCTACTAGCAATTTTTGTGGGGCCTTACCTTGTATCTAAAGCTTGGGAGAATTACAATATGAATAATAATGGCCGAGTTAACTCTAAAAATAGAGAAGAATAATCCTTTAACGACGACTTTAACTTACGAAATTATGCCTGATGAACATAAAGCAGCAAAGCGAGGAATCCCGCCTAAAACTGATTTTAATGCGTGGTATCCATTCATAGTTGAAGCTGCAGAATTAGTTGATAAAAGATATCCGATAAAGGGGATGGATGTTTGGATGCCGTATGGTTGGAAGGCAATGAGATTGATTGATGGGATTACGCATAGTGAAATGGAGAGAACTGGACATGGTGAAGTGAGGTTTCCATTGTTGATACCTTACAATTTATTAGATAAAGAAAATGCTTTGGTATCTAAATTAAAAGCTGCAAGAGATGCAGGTGTTGATCCATCTGAAATGAGAATGGATGAAGTGGCAGAAGGATTCAGTAAGGAAGTTTATTGGGTAAAAAATGCAGGAGAAACCGAGCTCGATGTGCCTATGTTTCTACGGCCGACGAGTGAAACTGCGATGTATACCTTGTTTCCTCTGTGGATAAGATCTCATGCCGATTTACCTCTAAAAACATACCAAGTTGTAAATACGTTTAGATATGAAACGAAGCAAACCCGTTCATTCATAAGAGTAAGAGAAATACACTTTTTTGAAGCCCATACTGCACACGTTGATGAAGATGATGCAACGAAACAAATAGAAGAAGATTTACAAATTGTTGATAATTTAATGAAAGAATTAGGTTTAACGGTCATTAAGACGCGGAGACCTGTATGGGATACGTTTCCTGGAGCTTGGTATACTATTGCTATTGATGTTATCATGCCAGATGGTAGGGCATTACAGATAGCGTCATGCCATCACTATCGTGATCAATGGGCGCAAGCCTTTGACGTGAAATACGAAGATATTGATGGAGAGCAAAAATATGTTCATCAAACCACATATGGAATGTCTGAACGACTGATGGGAGCAATTATAGGGATTCATGGTGATGGAAAAGGGGTTGTTTTTCCACCACGCGTAGCGCCGACACAAGCAGTGATTGTACCAATTTTAACTAAAGATAGAAAGAATGAAGTTATGGAAGTATCTGCAGAAATTAAAGATAGGCTTTGGAAAGAAGGAATTAGAACTGAATTGGATGATAGAGATATAAGACCTGGGCAAAAATATTATGATTGGGAAATCAAAGGCGTACCCCTTAGAATAGAGATTGGACCTAGAGATTTAGACAATGAAACAGTAATGCTCGTTTATAGAGATGGAAAGAAGGACTCTACGGCGATTAAAGAAGTAGAATCGGGTGTAAAAAATGGATTGGATGAATTTGCAAGCCGAATCAGTAAAACGGCTAGAGAGAGACATGAAAAAACAATAAAGCCCCTACCTAAACTAAAAAAGAAAGACGATGGAGATTGGGGATTTACGGAAATTATAGAAGAAGGATTTGTATATGAAATGGCTTTTGATGGAAATGATGCAGAAGCCCAAGTTATCGAAGATATAAGTGGATTAAGTTTCCTTGGAGAAGCCGTAAAAGAGTACCAAACAGAGAAGGAATGTGTAATGACTGGGAAAGGTACCAAAAAGAAAGTTTATTTAGCTAAAACATACTGAATACGCCTAATAACGAATTTGAAAGTTTTTAAATATATGCTCTTCTTTGTGATAGACCTGCGAAATAGTTCTAGGACTGTTTCGTATATTGGAGGACGCAACCATGAAATACGCAATAAGAAAAGACGAGGAAGGCGTTTCCCCAGTAATAGCGGTCATCTTAATGGTCGCAATTACCGTCGTCTTGGCAGCTGTGCTCTACGTATGGGCAGCAAGCTTCCTAGATGGCACGGGGGAAAATGCACCGTTCGGCACTTTCCAAACCAAAGTAGTTGGTGACGACAGAGCCGTACGAGTGATCAAGCTGAGCAGCTCAGCCGATGCATGCAGCTTCAGCTGGTACCTAAAGGACCAGATGGGCAACACAGCACAATTCGGTGAGACGTGCGCAGATGAGGGCGAAGAGTCAGAATGTGTAACATTCTATGACAACGACAGCGACGGAGATTTAACCGCAGGAGACCAGTACATGGTCATGGACGGTTGCTTCGGCGATGATTATTCGTTCGATGTTAAGCACGATCCAAGCGGTGACATAATTGGATCCGCGAACTTATAGATTAATTCTGTAAGTTCTGAGCAATTAAGTGGTTGAGGGCTTTCGGGCCCCAACCACTTGCCGGCAAAAATTTATTTTTTTGATTGATTTGATTTTTTTATAGGTTCAACTTTTAAGGCCTTGTTGAATGGCGAAAGTCCATGAAAATTTATGTGAACGAAAATGGTTATGAGCTAGAAATCGGAGATAAAGTAATACAAGTAAGGCAGAATGGTGAATACATTACTAGCTGGGATGTAGAAGCTCCGTTATTCAAATTTACAGATGAAGTGAAGAAGAAACGTAATAGATTCTTTGATCCTTTAGGAAGGAGACCTCCTTGGGAAGATGATGACTGTTGAGTGATTAATGACGGCGTGATAATCCAATAGCAACTGTAGCTAGAACTGCCACAGAGAGTATGCCGAATCCTGGAACCTGTTCACCAGCCCTAACATCGAAGTTACCGGTTTCGAATTCAGTGCCATTCAAATAAGCCGTCCAGCCTACTGAATAGGTGCCATTCTCTAATTTAATGGTATTCTCTCCTTTGAAAATAAAGGTACGACTATCCTCTGTTGTATTGATTGTTATTGTCTTCTCTGGACCCGGATAATTCTCGTTTGAAATCCACAAAAATTCATCACGTTCATCTAATTCGATTGTGTAATCGCCCGTTTCATTAGCAATGATAGAGAAGCGTACTTCGAATTCTCCACCCTTGTAGAGTGGGGTTTCTACACCGAACCAAGGAGAGACTACTGCAGCAGTATCATTTTGAGCTGAAGAGACACCGGCAAACTGTAGTGCAAAGAGAGCTGAAACTAAAAGAACAATCAAAGATTTTGATTTCATAAATCAAAGAAAAAAACACTACTATAATACTGTTTTTACTTTCTCAATCTGCGAAGAATGAACATAGATATAACTGAAGCAAAGAGTGCTGCGACACCAAGTTGGAGCCAGTTTCTACCAGATTCCTCAACTACAGGAGTTGGTGTTGCAGTAATTGAAAATGTGTAATTATTATTACTTTTATCTGACTCTGTAAAAACGTTTCCTGGATCTACAGATAAACGGATTTCACTGAATTCAGCTGCTATAGCCAATGTAGTAGAAATAACGGTAGTATTGGTTCCATCGAAAGTTGCTGTTTCGAGTGCGATGGCAGCATCGTTGACATAGAAAGCAACTGGAATATCCAGTTTAAGAGAAGTAGTAGCGTTGTTGAATATTGTAGCGGAAAGAGTTACATTTACGAAACCTTCCATATCGATATCAGACATGTTAACCTGTTCAGGTGACCAACTAACGTCTGTGACAGAGAAATCAGATATTGGTGGTGGTGAAGCAGTTACACGTAATTCATATTCATAAACACCGTGTTCTTCATTTTCAGCGGGAATCCCATCCCAAACTATTTCCACTTCTGGGAAGATAAAAGAACCTGGAGCCACTGATAAATCTGGAGTTATTGTAATTTCAACGGCTTCGGTTTGATTAGACATAATATTGACATGTATTGGATTGATATTATAAGACCAGCCAGATTGTGCTTCATTTGAGAGATGTACGTAGATATCATACTCCTCTATATCTTCTCCTAAATTATTCAAATAAAAGGTGAAAGAAGCACCCTCCCCAATAGGAGCGTATGCTTCTAGCAAACTATGAGAAATATTCAAACCCCTCAATAATGTAGAATCCAAAAACACTGTGTCTTGAACGTAACCATCTGAAACAGACAGACTAATAGTTTCATCGAGAACAAAGATTACGCTTGGAGTATGAGTATGATCTTCTAAATCTGAAGATATGGCATATTCGCCAGCTGGAAGAATTAAATCTAAAATACCATCTGAGGCCAATAGAGTCAAACTTAGTTCTGAACCTGAAATAACTATTGGAGATTCCATACTGAAATTCAGAGGATTGCCAGTATCTGAGTTTAGATATGTGGCCACATAATGAATTCCTTGTGATAACGTGACATCAACATCATGAGATTGGTTTGCAATGATTTTTTCAAAGAACACGAAGCTGTTATCATTGTCACTAACGTATGCATATAATTGTACATTTTGTGGTGATAAGAAGAATTCATAATTTCCTGAACTATCTGGATTAATTGATTGTAAAAGTTTATCGCCTGCATTATCCCATAACTCTATTGTGGCTTCAGGGAATAATTCATTTGAATCAGGCATAGCATCAAAATCTCTGTCGTAGAAAAGAACGCCGCCGATTCTAATCTGCCAATCGACCTCTAAGGTAAAATGCTGATCAGATACGCCCACATCTATTTTGAAATTGTCATTTAGAGTGTATTTTTGTTCTTCTTTGATATAATCAATATCAACATAATATCGTGCAGGAATTATGTCCTCAAAAATTGGCAAAGAACCGGACGAATCAGTAAATCCTGTGTAGGTGAAATCCATATAGCTATTAGACATAACAACTTCGATATCCGATAATGGAAGTGTAGTTCCTTCAGAATTCACATATGTAAATGAAATAGATGCTGAAACCCTGTCTGGAATTAGACGTACATCGAATTTACAACCTCCGTCAGAATAGCAATTATCTTCTGAAACAACCAATTCTGATTCGTAAAACTCATAACCATCTACATCTAAAGATACTGTATAGGTGCCTTTTGGAATTCCGAAATCATTGTAATCACCCCTAGTTGGAAGAACCATAGTTCCGTCAACAGAAGATAAGAATATTTCCACGTCATTATCGAAATCTAAAGAAAGGCCTGTTGGTTTAGAACGGACACCCCCATAAAGGAAAAATTCTTCTTCAAGAATTAAATTATACTCTTGTGGAGTTTCTATAAACATTGTATTCAAGTAAGAATGATGACTATGAGAAGCAGAGAATGTAACGTAGTACATATCTGCAGGTAGATAACCTGAATATCCTTGACCTACTAAACCTGTATTGTGGAATGTAAAAACAGTATCTAAGGAAGATTTACTTCTAAATTCTACATTTCCTATAACAGGATTTCTAAACTCTGACGTTTTCCAAGCATTGCCGTAAATTTGAATTAGTTTTTCCGTGTGTATAGAACCTAAATCAAAGGAATTTGTATTCAGAGCTATTGTGATCTCTCCGTCTGAAATATACCTTAATCCATCACCTAAATCTAAAATTGCCTCATAGGTGTAACTATCAGGAAGTATCTCCCCAACCATTAACCCGTTTGAATCTGTGAATAAGGAGAATGTATTTGAAACTGGATCAGAAACTGAAGAGAATTTGACTTCCATATTGGCTAATGGTTGATTATCACCATAAAATTGACCTAGAATGTTAGTTGGCGTACGACCAATCAAAACTTCTAAATGGCTGTTTGGAGTTGTGAATGTGACTGGATCTAAAACTTGATAACCATACTTATCCACATCGACAGAATAGGTTCCATAAGGTAGAACGAAATTGAAACCTTCTTCATTTTCCATACTAGACCAGACAGATACTTTGCCGTTATCATTCTCAAATGTAAAGAGTCCGGCAGATGGTGGGTTGAAAGAAGATAATTTTTCGAAAGTTGATAAACTGAATGAAGATGCAGGATAAAATGGTAAATCGAAATAGTTTACTGAATTAGTTAAATCATCCCCATATGTGACTGTGACTGTATCCAAAAGAGCGTAGGTTTCTTGAGTTTCTGAAGAACTGTAGACGGAATAAACATGATATGTATCTGGAGGTAAATATAGACTATAACGGCCTTCACCTCCACTAAATGCTGTAGTAACTGACTTAGTTGATGCTGACTCAAAAAGAAGGACGTCTATTACGGTGTCACCCAAGTTTGAATCCCTGAGAGTTTCGTCTGTAGAGGATGTGGAATCTAATACTCCATTGCCGTTAGAATCTAAGTATACCTTTCCTTCAACGAATACAGCGGATTTTAAATTTATGAAGAGTGGAGAATCGTATGTATTCATATCTATCATCTCTAAGTGATTCCAAACTACATCACCTTGAATTGCAGCGTGTCCATGGCCACTATGATCTATTGTAGAATCATCTAATGTATCGGAAGATAGTGTTGCTCTGAGGTAATATTGCTGTGGAATGACCACGTCTGTGAAGTAACCGTTAGCATCTGTTTTTAATTGAATAATAGCGCTACCATCTACAGGGTGCAATTCTACAGACACGTCCCCTTCTGGAACTCCCGCTAGAAGAATAGTACCTTCTATTCTTTCACCATCAGAAATGGTTAAATTGCCTGTTTCAAACTGATTATTAGTTAAAGAAAAATCGAAAGTGTTGTCAACCCAATCAGTAGCCATAGTATCTGAAAGTAATTCCAAAGTATAGTTACCGGGCAATAAGTGATTGAATTGGTAATATGATTCGAAATCGGAAACAGACGTCATATTATTGGTATGATCTAGCAAAGATATTGTAGCTATTTTTTGTTCGCTTTGTGAATTGAAAATGATAGACCCGAAAATATCTAATGGGACCCATGCACCGTTGACAGATTCTAAAGATTGTCCTGCTTTAATGGCAGATTGGCCTCTATATGATTGGATTATCATTTCATGACTATTATGATATCCTGTCAAGAGATATTCACCAGGAGCTATATTAGAGAAAGTATAATCACCATTCTCATCAGACAAAACAGATGCCGTTTCATCGGTGAAAAGATTCTCTAAAACTACGGTGACGTTGGATATTGGTTCATCCGCATCGCTGTAAGATGAATCGGAATTTTCATCCCAGTATATCTTACCGGAAACACTGGAAGAATCGAGAATTATGTCTTTTTCTATAATCCAATCAGTTTGTCTGGTAGCTTCCGCTTCCGTAACAGAAATAATGACATCGTCTGAAAGAATAGTATTGGAAACCTTGAGAGCTTTCTCCTGCGTAGTGCTTGGCTCCCCGAGTGAGACGACTAAATTTATTTCACCCTCAGGTACAAGAATTGAATAGTCGCCTTGACTATTAGTTTCTACTGTAGCGTGGGGGATTTGATATTCATCGAATGCCGTAATTTTAGCGCCAGCAATAGGTTCGCCTGAAGAAGTTTTGATTGAACCAATCACATTGGCTCCTTCATAATATTTCAAAATACGGAGACCTGAATTAGACTCTACTAGCTTAAAGTGAGTTAGATTCCATCCTGGAGCTATACCACTATATCCAGATATACTAGGGAACCAATTGTAGGCCTCGTTGGCTAAATCCCCCATAACTGCAGGTATACCGTCGTCTGCCGAACCGCCAACATCTATGCCTGACCATCCAATAAAGGCCCTGTAAAACATAGAATTCAAAAATTTATCTTTGTAAACTAAAGTTTCGGAATTAGGCGGGATTTGGAATGAAGGATCTGCCATAATTCGTTCTTCTACTTCAGGAATGGTTAATCTCTCTCCATCTGGCATATCTATAACGACTTCGATATAGTCACTAACGTTGTAGTCTGCTAAAGTTATTGGTGCATACAAAATACCGGTGTTTTGATAACTGAATGGCATCATACGGCGATCGGCTGCAAAATAGCGGATAGAATTGCCCGTTTCTTCTTCGACCTTCCAAAGAACTTCATTGATTTTATCAATAGATAAACTCATTAATATTGGGGTAGCGGCCCTTATTGCGGCATTTTCTTTGTTGATGTCTTCATTTTCCGGAATATAATCCTTAGGGTTTGAGATAATATGCTCCAAAGACGATATATCAGAATCTGAATAATATGATTGTAAAACTTGTTTTGTACCTGGCGACATAGATTCGGTACCATGTCTATCAACTTCCGCTTCAAGTAATCTATATAATATTAAAGATAAAGCTTCTTTCTCAGACTGAGCGGCGAGGAAATTGCCAGCTATTTGATAACCAAACTGGAAATTGTCAGCCACTGTAGGATGTTCAGCAATATCTATTGACCAAAATCCATAATCCCACCATGCGATAAAGGCAGGACGTTCAGTTGGAGAAGTATAAGCATCTTGTTCAGAAAGCCATTCTAAACCTTCAATCCAATAATCTGAGGGAAAAGAGGGGCCTGAAGTTCCTAAATACCATAAATCATTTGTTGTTTTATTGTACATACCAGAAACTCCTTCTGGATATTTACTATAATTAACACCACCAGATTGATAATGTTCTGAATCATATTCCCATTCATCTGGTCTTAGAAAATCTAAAGTTAAGAGATCGTAAACCCCTATATCGTGTTCTTTTTTGGATTCATAAGGTATTGCTGCATCATACCCATGAAAGGCGTTTGGAAGAATTAAAAATGCAGTTATCATAAAAGCCATGAAAGGTTGTTTCATATGGAAAGCTTTTCTGAGACCTCCTAAACGATCTCTAAACTTAAGCTGGGAATTCCAAGAATCCCGGCCCCAATATGTTCCTAAAGTTTTGAAAGTGTGATCAAAATTTGACCAAGAAACGATAGAAGCAGTAATCCATCCAGAAAGAATCACCATTATTGGTGTTGCATTGAATATGAAACGTATAGCTGATTGGGCCATAAATATTGAAACGGCTGCCCATGTTATTAGGAAAAAATGATCTTTCTTCCAAGTCTTATCATTAAATAATTTCCAAGATAGCCAAAAGAGACCAAAAATAGCTAACCAAGCGGTAACGATACCAAAAGAAAAAATGAAATTAGAAAATGAAGGCGGTTGCGCCTCAGCGATTGTATCAGAAAGATTTGTTCTTATGAAATAACCTTGCCCCCCTAAAAGTAAAAATCCTAATTCAGTAAATACGTATTGAAGTAATAAGAAACTGACCAACCCTGCCGTTATAGTTGAAGACCAAACCAATAGCCAAGGTAAATCTCGTGTTGGAACAAAAATTAAAGAAGCACCGAAAACCCCTAGTAAAATGTATGTAGGAGCTTCCCACCAAGTACTGAGAGAACCCATCGTGTAATAATATGGAAAAGAGAAAATAATAGGTATAGAAAGCGCAATTATTCCGATTATGGCAACTGAAAAGCTATCTACTTTCTTCACTGAATTGATTAGCATCTGAAGAACTAGATAGATGGCCATAATTGCCATGAGATATGGGAAACCTTTCCAAGATAATGCGACAATTAGAAGGGTAGTACCGGCCAATCCTGCATAACCTATTGATAATAATTCATTCGAAAAGAAAGATGAGAAACCATCCTTGACAGAATCGGCATCTTTCCAACTAGAAATCCAACGTTTATCTTCAGAAGAGGATAACGCTCTCATAAAGAAATAAAAACAGATAGTAGTGAGTAAAATGATGAATGAGTCGTGATCAGCTAGAGCCAGAGTTGAATGACCAATATGGCTTGCACTAACTGAAATAAAGAAAGCTGAGAAAAGAGCAGGTTTAGAGCCGAAATATGTTCTGCCCATCGCATAAATAGGGAAAACCAACAAAGCACCATATACTGCAGGCATAACTTCAGTAGCCCACCAAATAGCATCAGCCTGATTACCGACGATTGGAGAAATTAATAATCCTACAATTACAATTGACCAATCGAATAAAGGCGGTCTAACGTTATTGGCTCCTAAAGGATAATTTAACATCGGATCGCTAATAAGATGTTTACCTGTTTCGTGAACATAATCTATAACGTGTTTGTGATAATATGGGTCACTTCCTCCAGTGAGTTGGAACCCATCTTCAGTTGCTGGTTCTAAATTCCAAGCAGTTCTTAGATATAATGCAAAAATAAAAATAGCAAGAATAAACAGTACCTTGGACCAATTTATATTGAAGGTTTGCGTTTCTTTTATTGAGGAAGAAGATATACTCTGCTGTGATGCAAACGATGCACCGACTCGCTTCTGTTTTTGTCTCCTTCTAGATCTAGCCATGGTTAAATCCTACAAATTCCCCTACGCGAAGGAGGTGTCGCCACTCGAGAGGTTATATAAAGTAAACTATGAACTAAGTTGATGGTGTAATTTGACCAGAAACCGTTCCGAAACCTATACGGTAACTATCGTTTTGACACCACCCAGTTAGAGAGATTGAATCGTAGTCGTGTAAAAATGTTCTCTTTTCGTTGTTTGATAAATTAATTGGTTCAGTACCATTCCAAGAGAGTTCGAGAAGACTACCATAACTATCAGAAGATGGACCGCTGATAGTCCCTGACGCCAGTAAATCTCCTGTTCGGAGATTGCATCCATTGATAGTGTGATGAGCTAATTGTTGTGACATGCTCCAATAAAGATGTTTGAAATTAGTATTGCAAATAATATCCGTATTATCTGAATTGGCAGGCTGTAACGATACTTCTAAATTTATATCATAACTGTTTTTACCATCTGTATTGAGATATGATAATGGTTTTGGCTCTTGTTTAGGCCCTGAGCAGCGAAATGGTTCTAATGCTTCGAGAGTAATTACCCAAGGAGATATGGAGGTAGCAAAACTCTTACCAAGGAAAGGTCCCAATGGTTGATATTCCCATTTTTGAATGTCTCTTGCACTCCAATCGTTTACTAAAACTAGGCCGAAAATATGATTTTCTGCTTCCTGTACGGAAATTGGATTGCCCATAGAATTGCCTGGACCGACTAAAAAGCCCATTTCTAGTTCGAAATCTAGTCTATTTGATACACCAAAAGAGGGTGATGAGGCCCCTTTAGTCAGCATTTGTCCACTCGGTCTTTTAATATCCGTTTCTGAAACAACCACAGAAGAAGAACGACCATGATATGCTACAGGCAAATGTAGCCAATTAGGCATTAGTGCGTTTTCTTCACCTCTAAACATCTTACCAACATTAGATGCGTGTTCTTTTGATGAATAAAAATCAGTATAATCCCCAATATCGACAGGCAATATCATCTCAACATCTGAAACATGAAATAGAACATCGTTTTTTATTTTAGAATCTCTGAGGTTGGAATTATCCTCGGAAAAGAGCTTACTCAAAATTAATCTAGTTTCTTTCCAAGCATCCCTTCCAAGACTCATAAAAGCATTTAATGTTGGTTCATCGAAAACGAGTGTATCTTGTAAATTTGAATTTTCAAAAAAGCCATTGAGATCTAAAATGGATAAATCAATAACGTGGTCGCCAATTATTGTACAGACGTGTAAATCACCACCATTCGATGGGCGAAAAACCCCGAAAGGTAGATTCTGAATTGGAAAATGAGAATCTGGATTAACATCAATCCAAGATTTCAAATTAGGGTTGTGAGTTTCGTCCATGTTACATCCATCCTAAGGCTTTGAGGTCATCTCTTGGTTCGTCGAAGGAACAACTACCATAAGAGAGCAATGCCTCATCTCTTAAAACTACTATCTCTTTAACAAGTAAACTATTGTTTTTCCAAGAAAAAGAAGAATTTTTAAAATTGAAATTGTTAGGATTTTCGTCTTCCAAAGCTTCGATTAGGGAATTTTTATTTATTTTATTCATGTAAAAGAGAAAGGCCGCACCAAAAACATTGACAAACCCGTGCATTTTAGTGCCGATTTGTTTATCAAAATGACGGATTGGATGATGAAGTCCTGCGGTAAATTTTAGTTTTACGTTATTTTTTTTACAAAAGGATAGTGCTGAAGCTATTGTTTTAGAAGACGGAAATGCTTTGGGAACAACGCCGCCGCATCTTAGTTTTAGCTGAATGTTTTTGATATTTGATTTAAGAATTTGATCAGATATTAAAGAAAAATCTGAACCTGTAGGTTCTAGAAAAATTTCAACGGAATTGCTGAGAGATTTGATGGAAGTGGATATAATATTCAAAATATTGTCTAAATTGTTATTTTGAACATCTATTTTAGCCTCTAAAGACTCGATTTTACAAGCGCCGCCATATTGAGTTTCGAAAGATTTAATGGCACTTAATTCTTCATTAAACTTATTTATATATTTATCGTCTTGAAAAACGCCTGTAAGTAAAACTGAAAGATGAAGGGGTTTTTCAGTTGTAAAATTAGATAAATGGGGCGATAAATTATTCAATTTTGAAACTGGACAAATGAAACGATTTAACATCCAAGAATCCAAAGAAGATGAAAATGAGATATAATTAGAAATCGCATCGTTAAATGGTAATTCAGAAGGAGGAAATAATCCTGCATAATCGATTAAACTATCCATAAAGGAGTGGAGACTATTATTCATCTATTCAACTACTCACCTAACGAGTCACTATATTCTTCCCCATCCAACCAAGAAGAACTGTAATTTTCGTCTTCGATATCTAAGGAATTTTTAGCAACTAACAGAGGGTAGTATGTATCGACCATAACTGCCAATTCATCCGTCCATTTCTGGCCAATAGATGCTTCGTATTTGCCAGGATGTGGTCCGTGTGTTAATCCGTCAGGATGTAAAGTTAAAGAGCCAAATTCTACTCCTTTTCGAGACATAAATTCATCCTTAGCGTAATAAATTACCTCATCAGACATGACATTTGAGTGATTATATGGTGCCGGTATAGAATTCTCATCGAAATCGAATGGTCGAGGGCAGAAAGAACAGACGACGAAATTTAAACCTTGAAAAGTTTGATGAACTGGAGGGGGTTCGTGTATACGGCCCACTATTGGTTCAAAATCATTGATATTGAAAGCATAAGGATAGTAATAACCATCCCATCCAACTACATCGCAAGGATGATGTCCCAAAGTCACTTCAGTTAGAAGATCTCTTTGTTTTACTAATATTTTGTATTCTCCTTTTTCATCATGTGTGTTTAATTTTTCAGGAACTCTGAAATCCCTTTCTGAATACGGACTTCTCTCAATCAGTTGGCCGTATTCATTACGGTATCTTTTTGGTGTATTAATTTCGCCAGAACCTTCTATTATCAATAATGAATGCGTTTCAGATTTCATATTATATTTATGTAAAATTCCTCTGGGTATTATCAAATAATCTCCTTTTCCATAAGCCATGTTGCCGTATGCAGTTTCTAAAGTGCCACTACCTTTTCCAACGTAAACAACTTCATCAGCTTGTGCATTTCTATAATAAAAATCATCGTTTTGATCGGGATGAGAAACTGAGATGATAACATCTTTATTGAATAAAAGTGGAGTGCGGTTTGTCACTGGGCTACCACCTTTAGACAATCTTTCTGTGTAAAAATGACGCATTCTCAATGCTGCGTTCGGGTCCTCTTCTAAAACAAAATTATCGACCACTTTAGTAGATACTACTTCTGTTGGGGGATATATGTGATATAATAGAGCAGACGGCCCATCGAATCCTTTATTCCCTTTTAGTTCTTCATGATATATAGTTCCTTCTTTACTTCTAAAAACAGTATGTCTTTTGCGTGGTATTTTACCTAGTTTGTGATATCTGTGCATTATAGATTACCCCTCTCTGATTGGTGCCTTTCTATGGCTTCGAAAAGTGCTTTGAAATTTCCGAAACCGAAGCCTCTGCTTCCCTTTCTTTGAATTACTTCATAAAAAAGAGTTGGCCTGTCTTGAACCGGTTTTGTAAAGAGTTGAAGAAGATAGCCTTCATCATCTCTATCTACTAAAATTCTTAATCTTTTTAATGTATCGAAATCTTCATCTATATCACCCACCCTATCGAGGAGTTCATCATAGTAAGTGTCTGGAACTTCTAAAAATTCAACGCCATTTGCTCTTAATTTAGTAATAGCCCCAATAATATTGTCAGTCAAAAGAGCCATATGTTGAACGCCTGGGCCGTTATAGAAGTCTAAATATTCTTCAATTTGGGATTTTTTCTTTCCTTCTGCTGGCTCGTTTAATGGGAATTTGATCCTACCTCTGCCACCTTCCATAACTTTAGACATAAGAGCTGAATATTCTGTAGAAATGTCATCGTCTGTAAAATGTTGCATCTGCTTAAAACCTAAAACATTGGCATAGTAATCTGCCCAAACATTCATTTTTCCGAGTTCGACGTTGCCAACGATATGATCTACAAACCTCAAACCAACAGACTCTTCTTCAATGATGTCTTCTCTATAACCTGGAAGAAAGGGTCCGGTGTAATTAGAAGTAGAAATGAATGAATGTATAGTATCACCATATGTACGAATTGATGCATACCTTACTGTGCCGTGTTCATCAGACATATCTTTAGGTTCAGTAACTGGCTGAGCGCCCCGTGCGACTGTATCATTAAAACAAGAATCTACATCGTCAACGTGAAAGGCGATATCTTTAGCCCCATCTCCGTGATTTGTAAGATGGTTATTCATTTCATCGTTTTCATTAAGAGGAGATGAGAGTACCAATCTTATCTGTCCTTGTTGTAAAACATATGATGCTTTTTCTCTAGAACCTGTTTCAAGTCCTGAATAAGCAATTTGTGAATAGCCGAATGCTTTGCGATAATAATAGGATGCTTGTTTAGCATTGCCTACCCACAGCTCGACGTGGTGTATATTCTTCAAAGGAAGCGGGTCGTCACTCATTGGACAAACACACTAATGTTTGAGGGTTAATATTGTTTCTTGATACCTATAAATCGGCCTGATAATCAATATTCCAATCTAGATTGTAACTAAAAGAAGCTGTTGGTCCACATGGGCCACCTGATACAGAATTAGCATATCTCATACGCACATCCCATGTACCGTTCAATAAATTTTCATATTCAAAAACGGCACTATTTGCTTCAATTGTTTCAGATATACCTTCTGGATTGATGACACTGATTTCCATAGAACAAACCCCCGCAGTGTTAGATGGGCTAGTTTCGACTTCTATCCGTGAAAAAATAGCATTGTTTTTTACGTCAAGAGAGACCACTTCATTGTTGTTACTTTGTCCTGAAGTAGTAATTGAATCATCTATAGAAACTACTATGAAAGTTCTAGCAGACAAACGCGTTTCATCAACCACGGTGAGTGATACTTCGTAAACTCCACCCGAGGCAAATGTATGTGAAACTGAAATGCCTGTTGAAACATTACTATCATCTCCAAAATCCCATAAATAATTGATTAAATCTCCTCTGGAATTTGAGGCTGAAAAGGATAGATTTTCACCCGCGAATCCATCGGTTGAATCTACTGTGATTACTGCTTCTAAATCTATAGGTTCAGTTCCGAATAATTTTGGACCTGCGACTTGGAATACAACTAAAGAAACTACTAAAAGTGTGAAAAAAGTAGATGATTTTTCTACTATAAGCTCCCTCTCTTCTGCTGAAAGGCCTTTTCTTCGTTTTTCCATAAGTGCAGAAAGGCCATCGCCGAAAATGAAACCACCATCTAATGGAATAGCGGGTAAAACGTTCGTCATGCCGACCATTAAATTAAGCCAAAAAATCCAATAAAAACTATTGGCGACTATCCAAAATAAATTATCTGGAAGAATTGAAGTAATCCCTTCGGGAGCGAATAATGATGTGAAATGATCTGGGAATGGTTGTAATTTAGCGAATGGTAACGTCATGTAAGCCAAAAGACCGGCAGCTCCGCCTGAATCAACTGGGTGAGCAAGTAAGTCTGTAATGACTTCTGGATTTGTTGTTGCAACGCCTAGAAACCCTTTACCAGAGATTGAACTGTTGTATTGTTCTGGATAATATTCTAAAAAATAATCCCCCTTATCAGATAATGTGGCTGTGAATGATTCTGACCCCTCTTTAGAATAAGCTTCAATAGTAATATTCTGACCGGCAGTGGTATTGTCCATTATCACTGAAAAGGATTCTGAGTCTGTGACTGTTTGATTATCTATAGAAGTTATTAACATCCAACTTTCTAAACCAGCTTCATCTGCACTATAATCCTGAACTACGCCGCTGATTAGAGCGCCATTTTCTACTGGTTGTAACGACCCCACCATAACCCAAGAAAACAAAATTGAAAAGATGAGAGCTAATGCGATGTTACTAGCCGGGCCTGCTGCATAAAGGCGCATCCTTTCCCTTCTACGCATATTCATCATTTCTTCTTCATCGGGCTCTACAAAAGCACCAACTGGGAATATGAAGAATAAGAGACCGAGTGCTTTTAGTTTTATTTTAGCAACTCTTCCTAAAATTCCATGTGAAAATTCATGTATTATAACTGCAATTGAAAGAGATAAAACACCATAACCTACTGGAATAACTGGGTTCAATCCTGGTAAACCTATTAGCATTTTTGGAGAGACTGCGGCAGATTTTGGTATTTGTGATACTAGAGTTGCCTGCCAAATTAACAAAAAGAGCATTAGTGCCATAATGAAAAAAACAACAACTAGACCTACGTCTGCAAAAATATTCCAAAATTTCTTGTATTTGGAAAGTTTTTCTATTATATCTTTGCCTCTTTCCGTTCTCCACATTAAAAATGAACGGCCCCATATTAGATCTAAATTATATTTTTCTAAAGTTCCAGAATCATGAAGTTTTCTAATAGAGACTACCCAGACTACTAAGAAAAATGCGAAAACGGTGAAGCCTGAACTGGGATTGAATCCTCCTAATAATAATAGAAATATAACTAATAGAATTAATCTCCAGTGATTAGTAAAAACTGTTTCGAAAGTAGAATGGTTAGTAGCGAGTGATTCTTCAAAATCTTGGTCTGATGACACAAGGACGCGACAGGGTGGGTTTATTTGTGCGTATCTATACTGAGTTTGTGGCCAAAAAGAAGAAGAAGGAAGAAGTCGTATTTGAATTTTCAGATTTCAATAAAGAAGAGTACATAAAGAATGATTTTAGAGATTCGAAAGTGGCCTTTGTAGCCATTCCATTTGGCATACTAATAGCTGTAATTACACACTATATGCTATCTTCTGGGATAAGTACTAGAATAGCGATGATAGTTGGATTTACTTCGCCAATATTATTGATTAAAATTGTACCTTTTATAGTTAAAATGGATGAGTTTCCAATAAAGAAAATGTTTGGACCTGCTATAACATCCATCTTTACTTGGCTTGGAGTCTTCATATTGCTTTCAAACCCTCCATTTTTAGATATTGCTAGTCCTGTAATTGAAGAATTTGAGATATATGATTATGATGGAAATACGTGGAATGAAATGAATAAAGAAAATGATGAATATCTCGTTCCTGAAAATGAAGAATTTACGATTACTGTTTTAGTTTTGGATAACGACGAAGTGGAAGGTGTACAATTTACAATACACAGTGATAATGGGGAATTTATACCGGTAGAGATGAATGATGAATTTCCAAATGGATATGAAAATAGATGGCAATATCAACATGATGGATTGAATGCCGGTGAATACACCATAAAAATAGTAGCAAGAGATGCTGAAGATAATGTAGAAGAGATAACGAAGAAATTTATTGTGTCATAATATTTAATGAAATATTAAATTAATGAATTAGCGATTTTCAAAGCGCCAGTAACTCCCGCATAATCACCTAGTTTTGGAGAAGATATCTGTGGCAAGGAAACGAAACAATTTAGAAGTTTGGAAGTTTCTGTTTTAACCATACCGAGTAGTTGCGTTTGTTTCATAACACCCCCACCGATTACAATTATTTCAGGAGATAAGAGGTAGATAATAGAGGAGAGACCTCTGGCTAGATATTTTGCTTCTAGATTCCAAGCTTCGTGATCTGAAGGCAAATCCTGAGGGGGTGTTTTCCATCTTTTTTCAATGGCAGGACCGCTAGCTAGTCCTTCTAGACAATTGGTATGAATTCGACAGATTCCTTCTTCCTCGTCATCAATAATAATATGGCCCATTTCTGGATGTAAATTACCGTGCAATGGTTGACCGTTGATTATGGCACCCCCACCTATACCAGTACCTACTGTTAGATATACGAGGGAATTGAATTTTTTACCTGAACCGTATTCGAACTCAGCAATAGCTGAAGAATTTACGTCTGTTTCTACAGCCATGGGAATTGCATGATGCTGCTTAAATGTTGAGTAGACGTTGGACCCTAACCAACCCTCCTTGGTGTCCGAAAGAATCGTGCCGTATTTTTCTGAAGATGCATCTAAACAGACGGGACCGAATGTAGCGATTCCTAAACTTTTTAGTTTGTATTTTCTAAAAAAATTAGATATTAAAGACAGGGTTTGTTCTGGATTGGTAGTTGATATTCGTACATTATCAATAATTGAAGTGGGATTTTCAGCAACTGCGGCTATGCATTTAGTTCCGCCTAATTCGATTCCACCTATCATTCTAAGAACCTAACTATGAAGAGTGATAGTTCGTACAAAATAATTAACGGTATTGCCAATAAAAATTGAGATATCACATCAGGAGGTGTGATTAATGCTGAAAACAGAAAGAAAGATACTATCAAATGTGGCCTGTATGATTTTAATGTTGCAACTGTAATTAAATTGGCCTTGACTATTACAAACATAACAAGTGGTAATTGGAAAGTCAAACCTAAAGCAAAGGTCAAAATCATAATGAAAGAATAGAACTCAGATAAACTGTATGTAGAATCGATTCCAGCGTTTAGAGCATCGTTGTTAAGATAATTCAAAACTAGTGGTAAGGTGATGAACAATGCGTAATAGCAGCCAGCAATGAAAAGCGTTAAAGAAAAAGTAAAGAACGAGCTAAGTCGTAGAATACTCATTTGAAAATTGTCATTAATGGCTTTCAATGAAAATAGACCGTGAAGACCGGTTGTAAAAACGAATGATAATATTGCAGAATATCCTGCAAATTTTATTCTAATCATCAAATATTCTGCTGGACGAATATAGATTAGGGTAGCGTTATCTGGAAGTAATATATCTTCTAGAATAGAGAGGATTTTTGAGGAATATTCGAAAGCCGAGATGAAAAAAAGACATGCAAAAAAGATATGAAATAATAATCTATTTCTGATTTTAGAAAAGATTCTAGACATATTATTCAAATCAGGCATGAGTCTGAAAAAGGATGACGGTAAATGTCTTTTTGTATGCCGAAACAGTCATTAATGGCAGGGATAGTGATAGAATAATGCTTAGTACATATGAATTACTAATAATTCTGGCTTTGGTTTTACTCTTTTTTGGAAAAGATAAGATTCCAGAACTTTTTAGAGGGGCTGGACAGGCCAAAAAAGCGTTTAATGAGGGGATGAACGAATCGTTGCCTGAAGACTCTGGTGAAGATAAAGTTGAAGGCCCTATGGAAGAAGATGGTGAAGGTGACATCGATGGCGATGGAATGCCAGATTCTGAGGATGAAGAACCGAGAGTAGCAGATTCTGAGGATGAAGAAGAATCGAAACCATCAGAAGAAAACATAAATTCCAACTTCGGGGGCGGCTTCGGATAAAGAAAGCTATGGCACGTTGGTTATTCAAAACGGAACCGAGTAATTATTCTTGGGATATGATGATCAAGGATAGAAATATTCGATGGACAGATATAGGTAATAATTGGGCACTTAAATTTCTTAGACAGTGTAAGCCTGGTGATAGTGCATTCTTCTATCATACCGGTAACGATAGATGCATCATGGGAATAGTGGAAGTGACTAGCATGCCATACCCCCACCATGAAGCTGGATGCGATTGTGGCGTAGATAAAGAAGAAAAGTTTGCAGTAGTAGATGTAAAAATTAAGGAGAAGATAAATTCTCCAGTAACCCTTAAAGAGATAAAAGCCGATTCATTCTTCGAAGATTTTCACCTTCCTAAATATGGGAGATTGAGTGTTATGCCTGTATCTAAAGAGATTTGGGAAAAATTGATAGAGATGGGCGAAGGAACTACTTCAGTTTGATTTAGATGCGATAAATTTGATAGATGCATCGTTAAATTTAGACCTAAAAACAGAAGGATTTGAAATACTTTGAAATTCGTGACGTGACCCCCCTACGCCCATTATAATTAAATCGCCGTAACCGAACATAGAACCTCCAAGGGATTTACGGACTGTGACACTTTCAACTTTATCTAAATCGAATTCGATGGTTTCTGTGCTTAACCCACTAGATCTGATTACTAATCTAGAATTTGTTAGAATTATTTCCTTACTTCCTGAATCTAATAGCTGGCTAGAAAGTTTAAACAACATATACAATAAGACGAATATAAAATATAGAATGAATAAAGAAGTGCTAGAAGGTAAAGAACCACTTGGAAGAAAAAAGGAAGGGATAGGTGGGAGATTGCTTAGAAATGATGATGAAATTTGAAATAATAAAAGTCCTAAAAATAAATAAATGAACATTTCGAGTATAGGAAAAAGCCAGAGAATTTGATGTGTTTTTGGTGAATCGATAATCTGTTCATTTTTACGTGAATTGCTTTGTATATATTCAGAAAGATTGGAAGACATACTAACCTGGGGGCCAAACTAGATTACGACCGCCAAGAAGGTGTAAATGAATATGAAATACTGTTTGACCAGCTGCATCATTGCAATTGAAAACTGTACGATATCCTGATTCAGAAAGATTGCGTTCACCAGCAATCTGTTGTGCTACCATATGCATTTCGCCAACTAATTCTCGATCTTCTGACTTGAGATCATTGAGTGTTGCTATATGTTTACGTGGAATAATCAGTACGTGTGTCGGTGCCTGTGGATTGATATCGTTAAATGCTAAAACAGAGTCGCTTTCATAGATGAAATCACTGGATATTTCTTTGTTACTGATCTTACAGAAAAGGCAATCACTCATAGAACCTCTGGATTAACGCAACTCGGTAAATCGGAATTGTTGATTTTTGCTAATATATTTTCAACCGCTATATTACCCATTGCAGTTCTAGTATCTAGAGTTGCACTACCTATATGTGGAACGATAATTACATTATCCAAATCTGTAAGTCCGGGTTCCATATCGGGTTCATTTTCAAAAACATCAAGTGCAGCTCCAGCAATTTCGTCATTTGATAAAGCGTTGACTAATGCTTTTTCATCTATTACAGGACCTCTGCTAACATTTATTAGATAAGAAGTTGGCTTCATGACTTTCAATTCGCGTTCACTTATTAGATGGTGAGATTTTTCATCGTAGAAAGGATGTAAAGAAACGAAATCTGATTGTTTAAGAAGAGAATACATGTCCATATATGTTGCATTGACTTCTGAGGCGAAGGATTTTTCTTCGACATCGCTGTAAAGAATATTCATTCCGAATCCCTGTGCTCTTTTTGCCAGAGCGAATCCTATTCTTCCGAACCCGATAATTCCTAATGTTTTGCTATGAACGTCTGAGCCCATTAGTAATGTTGGTGACCAAGCTTCATATTTTCCAGAACGCATGAAATTGTCTGCTTCCACTATTCTGCGAGAAATGCCCATCAAAAGTGCCCAAGTTAAATCTGCAGTTGTTTCAGTTAAGACTCCTGGAGTATTAGTTACTGGGATTTTTTTTTCAGTAGCTGCTGCAACATCTATATTGTTGAATCCAACGGCGTAATTTGCTATTAATTTTAAATCTGGATTAATATTCATTAAAGAAGAATCTATCGTGTCTACTAATTGTGATAAAATGATATCACACCACCCAATGCCGTCTTCTAATTCTTTTCTAGTCAATGGGCGATCTTCCCTGTTAACACGGAGTTCGGAAATCTCTTTGGAGAGTTCCAATCTACCCATCACCGTATCTGGCAAAAGTCTTGTTACGAAAACTTTCATGCTTGAACCTCTCATCAGGGGGATATAAGTAAAATTTGCAGGTCCGTAATATTAGTAC
>MDTE01154712.1_pt1 | contig 30096 bp, 25 predicted proteins | sample 811231 | NCBI WGS metagenome assembly MDTE01 (sample SAMN05326651, study PRJNA326480) | marine metagenome | isolation source: seawater | place: Indian Ocean: Red Sea | collected 2010 | reverse complement strand
GGGGCTTGGTGCCCGGGGCGGGAATCGAACTGGGGCTTGGTGCCCGGGGCGGGAATCGAACTGGGGCTTGGTGCCCGGGGCCGGAATCGAACCGGCACAGCCTTATACGGCCGTCAGATTTTAAGTCTGATGTGTCTACCTATTCCACCACCCGGGCGATAGACTATTTTAACATTTTTAAAAATTACAAACTGTATTAACCGCATGATACCCACTAAGACGGCACGATAACCAGATTTCCAAGATGTTCTTTTTTCATAAATTCCTTTTGGGCGTTCTGTATTTCTGTTAACGGGAAAACGCCTCCCAAAAGTGGTTTGATATTCTTATTTTCTATATGATCCACTAATTTTAGAAAAATGTCTGCTGGTAAATGGGTTGCACCAATCAGGGTCAGATCCTTGAGATAAAAGGAGCGCATATCCAACTCCACGATCGGCCCAGCAATCGCGCCAGATGCTACGTAGCGCCCACCAGGACGCAAAGCATTGATCCAAACAGGGAAGTATTCCCCTCCCACGACATCAATTACCACATCAATTTTTCCGCTTGGGGATGCATTTGCTACCTCGGCATGTAAATTAGACCTATCCCGAGTAATGATTTTGTCTGGCTTCAGGGTTTCGAGTTCTTCTACTTTTCGTTTTGAGCAAATTCCGATTACGAACGAACCCCTGTGTTTCGCGAGCTGTATAGCGGCCGAGCCCACGCCACCGGTAGCCCCAGTAATTACAACAACGTCATTTTTGTCTACGGCTCCCCGGGTTAACATTAATTCGGCCGTGGAGGACGAGCATGGAAACGTTGCTAATTCCTCAAAGCTTAGATTGCTGTTTACATGAATAGCATTTATTGAAGGTACTTTCGTGTATTCAGCAAATCCTCCATCGATGCCATTCCCTAGGTAAAACCCACCTTTCCCAGTATTTTGATCAATATCATTTGGCCTAATGAGCGGGTCCACTAAAACCCGTTCACCAATTCGCGTTTTTTTTACTTTATCTCCAACATCTACTATCACTCCTGCCACATCGGCTCCTTGAATTCGGGGAAACTTAAATGCATTTCCGAGGCCCCCAGATTGCTCGTCAGGTTCCAAGATAAATCCTTTAGATCCACCTTCTGAGGTGGTTCCGACTCTAACTGATTTGTTATACCACCCTGCTCTAGTATTAATATCCGTATTATTTAGTCCACAGGCTTCAACCCTAATCAGTACTTCCCCAGCTAAAGGAGTCGGAATAGTCACATTTTTTTGAATCTCTAATTTTTCAAGCCCACCGAAACCGGTTAAGACAGCTGCCGTCATTGTTTTTGAGTTCTTAGACATATTAGAAACGCACGCATGTGTTTAAAAATAATAGGTCAAATGATATCATTTTCAATAAGTTATGTAGCACTGTTTAGAAGAGAGACATAGCAACGCAATACCCTGCGTTTGGTATTGTAATCTTACTTATGGGATCTTATGGGATCAGCAAAATCACTTGTAATCCGTGTTAAGCTGCCTAGAAATATTACAAATTTTACTTTGTGGGTATGCAGTTATTAGTTCCTTAGAGAACGATAGGTAAAGATAGAGCTTAATTGGGGATGTTTATACAGGGAACACTTATTTTTTTCTAGGTTTTTATAGGGTTTTATGGCGGATTAGATAAAGATAGAGAGGTTTAGAGAAAGATGGAGAAATTGACAGAAAAGATATGTTGGAGGCGCGAGGCGGAATTGAACCGCCCTAGACGGGTTTGCAACCCGCTGCATAACCACTCTGCCATCGCGCCAACACTATAATTTATTTCAGTTGAATTACCTAAAACCGGTCGGATTCAAATGAGGACAGTATTTGGAGCGGGATACCAGATTCGAACTGGCGACCTTCTGCTTGGCAAGCAGACGCTCTACCAACTGAGCTAATCCCGCCTCTCATCTAAATTGTAAGTAATAGCCACAGTTTTGTACATACAAACTTTGCATGTTGGTTGCCGATTTTTAACGACCAACTAAAGATTAGTTTTTATTCTTATTTTAGAGGAAAATTGAGAATCTGTGATTTGCATTCTTATTCTTTCGCCACATCGTTAAAGTTGTAGCGGCTGTATCATCTAAAATAGCGGAATTTTGTTTATCCGCCCTCTTTGTCTAATCTAGCATTCTAAAATTTCGAAAGTGGTTTGCTATTGATTACTTTCGGTAATGTCATTACCGACAAAATAATAAAAACACTCGCTGCCGCTAGGCACAAGAAGAGTATGTCAAAACTCCATTTGCTATAAATCCAAGCAAGTAATGGAACAGTTAATGCCATTACAGAAAATCCAAGAACAAACCGTAGACCATACACTCTGCTTCGCCATTCATCTGAAGTAATTCTACCCAATAAAACATCATTTACAGGGATTTGACCAAAGACCGCCACCATAAATCCAATTGAAACAAAGAGAGCAACTAATCCGTATTTTCCTACCATGACAATGAAAAAAATAAACTGAAAAACCCCAACCCAAAAGAATACCCGTTTTATGGACAAATGATCCAATAAATACCCAACCGCTAGCTGACCAAGCGATGCGACCGTTAATACCGCAAAGACGTAGGTACCGACCGACGAAGCAGACATTGATAGATATCCCAATTTTTCGTCAAATACCTTTGGCAGAGCGAAAGTTGTTCCCTGGAAAATCAGTCCACCGAACGCGGTTGTAATCAATACAACTGTGAAGACTTTTAAAAATAGTGAGCGAGGTAATCTTAATTCAGTGCTGCTGTAATCAAGCGATTCATGAGTAGTTTTTTGATGAGATAAGTTATTCCTATTTCGAGTAATTAATAAGATCCCATAACCAATTGCAACAATGAGAATAATCAAGCCGGGTACGACAAAAGCTGCTTTCCATCCATTGGAGTCTATCAAAAACCCAGTTAACATCGCTGCCGAAGCAACTCCCATATTCCCGAAAACACCATTGATAGCGATCCGGAACCCGGTATTTGAATAACCTTGAATCACTAAAGGGATGCCGACAGGGTGGTAAATCGAGCCGAATACTCCGATTAAAAATAGCCCGACTCCAATTTGAATAGGTGAATTGGCAAGAGATGTTAATAGGGCCGAAATACCGATGCCTAAAAAGAATATCAACATCATCCCTTCTCGACTCCATTTGTCAGCTAGCCAACCAGCCGGAAGGGAAAATAATCCAAATGCAATGAATCCTGGTGTTGCATAGGGAATCAATTCTGCGTAACTCATTCCCCAATCTTCAATCAGAGATAATGCAGCTACTGTCGCAAAAATTAACATTGTGAAATGATCGATAAAGTGCCCTAAATTCAGAAAAGCAAAATTCAAGTTTTTCGAAAATCTCATCGTTGAAACTATGTGTTGTTATTAACTAATGTCGAAATATACAAGGAGAGATTTAAGACGGCTTGCTCCAAATCCATACCTTTCGATTTAGGGATGTTGATTTTCTTCAAAGCATTTGTACGCGCGTCGTTTTTACTCTCTGGATTGCCTAAATAGTATAACGCCTAAATTGCCCAGTTTAGTACTACGAAACTAACGCTATCATTCTCGTGTGTAGTATTTAGTCTCAAATAAATCGTAGAAAACATAAATAATTGTGGTCAGCCCTACCCTTACTTAAAAATATGATTTAAGATTTCTGAACACTATCGATGCGCTAATCAATAACTGTATTCATAATGGGGAGGCAACAGATATGGATGAAAAGAATCAAATATCTGAACAAGTAACTATTCCAGCTAGACGTGGTATAGCAGTTTCAATTCGAAAAGGTGCGGTTGTAAAAGTGATCAACACATCAGGTCATCAAGTGGTCGACACCTGGGCTTTCAATGCTGCCGATACCAGTGAATTTATGTCAATGGATGCAACACGAGCGACTATTTGCAAGTTAAGGGCGGATATTGGTGATAGTTACTACACTAATCGCCGTAGGGCAATTCTTGAAATAATCAGTGATACCGCTTTAGGAGTCCATGATACTTTAATGGCCGCCTGCGACAATGAGCGTTATGAGTTATTAGGGTGTACTGAATATCATGATAACTGTGCCGATAATTTGAGATCTGCTGCTCAGACGATCGGGGTTCATATTTCATGGGTACCTTCTCCATTGAATTTGTTTATGAATATTCCATGGACCGATGATGGTGCCGTGGCGTTTGAGGAACCAGTGACATCCCCCGGAGATTATATTGAGCTAGAAGCAAGATTTGATGCTATTGTAGTTTTTTCCGCTTGCCCTCAAGATCTTTTACCAATTAATGGAAAGAATACGGCACCAACTGAAGCTCATTTCCAAATAGTCAATAAATAGATCATGTTACTAGGTAAGGCTTGAATTTATTAGCCATACACCCTCCCATAAAAAAATTGCATGCAAAAAAACCATTGTTGAGTCACACAACGTGTAAACCACATGATACAGTGCATACACCTACAACCAAATTAAGTTAGGAGTGGAAATGCAATCAATAGGAAGAGGTCTTACAGCGTTATTTAGCGCTTTGTTGATATTCAGCATAACAACGGTTTCAGTTCAAGCCAAAACGTTTTTACGTGCGAACAGTCAGTATTCTGACGTTCAGTCAGGATCTAAAATTATGCAACAGTGGGCCGAGGACATAAAGACACGTACAGATGGCGAGGTGGAGATTAAAATGTTTTTTGGTGGCGCTTTGGGTAAAGCGCAAGAAAATCTCGCTTTACTTCAGGAACAAGCGATTGATATCGCTTTGATGTCACCTGGTTATTTCCCAGCTGAGCTTCCGTTTCACGCAGCACCAAACTCAATACCTATGGCTATGTCGAATGTTAACCAAGCATACACGCTTATGGTTCGCTTAATGGATGAACTTCCAATATTAGATGAAGAGGCAGCAGAAAACGGAGCTAAGACCCTGCTTTTTCAACATTTGAACCCCTATAAGATGGTTTGCACGGAGCAGATCACAAGCTTGGATCAAATGAAGGGTAAGAAGTTTCGTACTTGGGGCAAGGATCTACCTCGAGCAATAAGTGCCGTGGGCGGGACTCCGGTTACGCTTTTCTTTCCGGATATTTACGAAGCTCTCTCTAGTGGCAACGTAGACTGTATCCCAGTCTCCATGGATCTTTATCTTAACTATAAATTTTACGAAGTAGCCAAACACGTTCATGATATTACGATTTGGGAAGGACCAACCGCAGGAACATGGATTACCACGGCAGCGTGGGGTCGACTGTCTCCAGAGGAACAAAAGATCGTACAGGAAGTCTCGCGTGAAGCTATGATTAAAGATCGTGATGCAACTATTCAAGCTGGGAAAGACGCAATTGGGCAGCTCGAAGCTCAAGGAGTCCAGTTCCATGATTTTCCACAAGCGGACAAGGATAAATGGCGTGCTGCTATCCCTGATTTCTTTTCCGATTTCATCAGCGATATGGACGATCGTGGGAAGGGGGATCAAGCTCGCAAGATGATCGAGATCTGGAAAGAAGTAACAAACTAGGCTTTAACAAGGTAGATTGGACAATGGCGCGCCCTTTCCTGGCATGGGTAGGGTCGCGCCAGTTGTTTTTTTGAATTTATAGAACCCTTTTTATACTATAATTAATCTTGAAATTCGTTTATTCAATTTTTAGTGTTGTGTTAGTGAACTGAGTGTCTGACCGCTTTTCAATATGGTGGGATTGGCTTCGAAAACTCTGTCTCGGATTTGCATTTCTATCTGGAGTAGCAACCTTGTTGATGATGAGCGTTGGAGCTCTAGACATTATCACTACTTACGCTTTTTCAAAGCCAATTCCGGCAACGTTTGAATTTATTGAAACTATGTTGGTGGTAGTAGCATTTTTTGCGATACCCCTAGCTCAATCGCAACGTGCGCACATTAGAGTCGAATTGATTTATAACCACATGCCTAAATTTATGCAGGTTTCTTCGGATCTACTGGGCTATATTTTAAACATAATTTTTTATGCGCTCATTGCGTTTTATGGCTGGAGAGCTGGCATAGTTAGTTTCCAACAATCTGAAATTGCGCCTGGAATTATTAATTGGCCGCTTTGGCCAGCACGTTTTTTTCTTTTTCTTGGTGCATTAATGATGACTATCCAATGCATGGCGGACGCAATAGCACTTCTTCTAGGACGAAGCGATCTTGGTTCTCAAAACCAAAGTGATGGTGGACCGCTCGGCTAATATTAATGATGACTATCCAATTCATGGCGGACGCAATAGCACTTCTTCTAGGACGAAGCGATTTTAGCTTTCAAGGAAAAGATGGTCGAGATCCACTTCACTTAGGTGAATTTCGTGTTTGACCCTCTTATTGTCGGTTATAGTGGAGTTTTACTTCTGTTCCTATTTCTTGCTCTCGGCATTCCTGTGGCAGTTGCTATGGGTGTCGTAGGCATCGTTGGGATGTATTTTGGTGTAAGCGAATTTTTTCTTATCGGACAATTACGTTCCTTACCTTTTGCGACGGTTAGCTCTTACGGCCTTGCTGTACTACCTTTATTTGTTCTTTTGGGTGTTATTGCAGAGGCGGCAGGTATTACTACAGATGTCTTTAAAGCAGCCGATATATGGCTGCGACGCCTTCGAGGCGGGCTCTATCAAGCTACTATTGTCGGATCAGCGGTATTCTCCGCAATTTCCGGTTCTACTTTGGTGAATGCATTGGTATTTACTCGCATCGCCTTTCCAAAAATGATGGATCTTGGTTATTCTAAAAGCCTTTCGTTAGGCGCAATTGCGGGCGCAGGGAGCTTCGCTGCAATGATTCCGCCCTCTATAACAATGGTTATTTATGCGATTATGACAGAGCAATCTGTCGGCCAGCTGTTAATGGCCGGATTGATTCCTGGAATAATTACAGCAGTAGTCTATCTCACTGGAATCAATCTTCTGGTGCGCATTAATCCAAAATTAGCCCCAACCAAAGCTACACCGGCACTCTGGAAAGAAAAAAGACGTGCACTCGGAAAAATATGGCCAATTGTTTTATTAATCTTTCTAGTACTTGGTGGTATTTACTTCGGAATATTTCCGCCATCAGCGGCGGGTGCTGCCGGCGCATTCGGGGCTCTTTTGTTTGGTGCATACCGAATGAAAGGTTTGCGGAGATGGTTACCGACAGCTCTACAGGACGCTGCATTTATCTCCAGTATCATGTTTATGATTCTCGTAGGTGGGCTTCTTCTTTCACGTATGCTGGTTGCCACTGGGGTTATCGACCATATGGTAGAAGCAATTACCAGTGTTGCCGATACGCCGCTAAAGTTTATGATTCTTGCGTCGATCCTTTATCTCATTCTCGGTTGCTTCTTGGATACCACTTCCATGATGGTGGTTACTCTTCCATTTCTATTTCCAACCGTAGTAGCCTTAGATATTAATCCTATCTGGTTTGGCATCGTTCTGGTCAAACTCATCGAGATCTCTGTGATTACACCGCCAGTGGGATTCAATATTTTTGCAGTCATGAGTGCAGTTAAAGGGCAAGCAACTTTCGGAGATGTCTACAAGGGAGTTGTACCGTTTATCTTCCTTGATCTGATAGTTCTCGCTCTTCTTATTATGTTCCCTGAGCTAGCAACATGGTTACCCGAAACCATGATCGGTAGATCGTAAATGCCTTCTAAGTACAGATGCAGTCTTTAGCTAACTAAAATGTTAATAATATCTCTTACTGTAAAGTTGCTAAATAGCTGGTTTTAGCTCGTAGGATTTAACAATTTTAATCAATTTTCATTATTAGGTAATTTTGAATCTCACAATGCCGTATTAAAGTAAAAAATAATGCTTGAAGTCTAAAAAAATCCTGGCTACCTCCATAATAAGTGGAGCGGATGAATCACTAGATTTCTTCAATATTCAATTCCCTCGATTTTTAAGTCGGCCAGGAAAGTATGCCAGGCAAGTTCTGCCTTAGTAGTTTTTGAAAGTAGCTGATCCCTGTCATTTGGTGACAAAAACTTCTTGTTTTTCAAAAAAAGAGTATTATCACTGTATGAAACGTGGAATTAAAATAGTTTATCGTATTGGCGTCGTTGCAATTTGGGTAAGCGCCCTATTTATGGCATTTGGTGTGTTTGTTGCAAGAAATGGAGAAAATGATGTAATTACATTTGGTTTCTTAGCATTCATCGGTTTAGTTGGTCTCGGAGTTCACTATCTTTGGCGCTGGGTTCTTTTGCAAAACAACAGGAGGCTTTAGAAATAGCTAAGATGATGAGTTTGTCGATTAAGTTATAGATAGTGAAGATGCTGGGAAAAAATGTTTGCTCCTGACCTAACGTAATCTTTGTGAATATGTTTAGGAACATCTATATAATTTTCTTTTCAAATTGCTATAACTATATATTCATTTCAAGAATTGAAAGTATCAAAATTCGAACCTGCTGCTTTTAGGTAAACTAGCATAGAATGGAAGGCAAGTAGACCTGCTATGTATAAAAAAATTTCGCCGACCATTAAGGTTGGAAACCAGCCAATATCTTTCGCGTAAAGCAATAGAGTTATAGCTAACATTTGTGAACCGGTTTTTAATTTGCCAATCTTCCCAACCGCTACTTTGGATCTTTGACCTATTTCAGCCATCCATTCTCTTAAGGCCGATACCGCGATTTCACGACTAATTATTAGAATAACGACAATTACGAGCACATTGGGATTAATAGCGGTATTTTGAATTGATTGATTGCTAATAATCAATATGAGAACTACAGTCACTATAAATTTATCTGCCACTGGGTCAAGAAACGCTCCTAACTTAGAGGTTTGCTTTAATCGGCGAGCGAGAAATCCGTCTAAGTAGTCGGTAAAACTAACAACAATAAATATTAATGCTAGCCATAAACCGTCTACTTCAATAAGATATAAAGCAATAATTATTGGCACGAAAATAATTCGTGAAAATGTTAATATGTTAGGTATGTTACTAATCATTGATCGTTATTTACGAAGACTTTGATAAATAGTCTGAGCTAGATTAGCGCTTATTCCCTTTACTCGCGAAATCTCTTCAGCACTAGCGTTTTGAATGGAGGTCAAGCCACCAAAATGAACCAGCAAGGCCCGACGTCTTTTCGCTCCTACACCTTCAATATCCTCTAATATTGAATGTTTGTTAGCTAGAGATCGTTTACGTCTGTGGCCCGTCAAAGCAAATCTATGTGCTTCATTCCTTATTTCTTGAACGAAATTCATTGTCACTTTATCTAATATTTTAAGTTTTGGTTTTTCGTTTTCGATGACGTAGATTTTGTCAAATTTTGGATTTCTTCCATGGCCTTTTGCTATTCCAGCTATCGCTATCTTTTCAAGGCCTAAGTTCTCAATGATTTTCTTAGCAATATTCAATTGTCCTCTACCTCCATCAACTAAAATAACACCCGGTAAGGTAGCCATGGTCTCGTTGAGATGTACCTTTTTTAATCTCCTTTCCAGCATATCTTTAATCGCTCCATAATCGTCACCACTCTTCACAGTTTTGATATTAAATCGTCGATATTGAGATCTGTCTGGCCCCATTTTGTTAAACACAACTTTAGATCCAACAATAGCATTACCACTAATGTGACTTACATCATAACATTCAATACTTTCTATTGTTCCTCTAATTCCAAGTGTTTTGTATAAAGCATTAAACTTATTTCTATAATTTTCTCTACTTTCCTTGTAACGCTCTAAGTATTCCATCGCTTGATCATGCGCATTCGCTAAAGCTTTAGCTCGTTTACCTCGAACGTTAGTTTTAATCTCTATTTTATGTTCCGATATTTTCATTAGATATTCTGGTATTTCTCGATTAATCTCACCGACAGAGGGAACAATGATTTCGTGAGGCACCGTATTTCTACTGTAAAATTGAGGAATGAAAGCTTCCAAAACCATTTTAGAATCCTCCCCTAAGGTTGGTCGAAATGTGTAGTATCGATGACCATTAATGTCGCCAAATCGAATGAACAAAATACAAATTACCACTACTCCATCCATCTCATCCAAACCAAAAACATCAATATTTTTATTTTTCGGAAAAATATTTCCTTGCCGCGATTGAAGCTCCCTCAGCGCTGAAATACGATTACGATAATTAGCTGCCATTTCATAATCTAATGAATAAGATGCTTCCATCATACGTTGTTCAAATATTTTAGATAAGAGATTGCTTTGTCCTTTTAACAGCATTATTACTTCTTTTACGTCTTGATGATAAGCGCTTTTTGTTATGAAATTAACACAGGGAGCTGAGCATCTTTTAATTTGATATTGGAGGCAAGGACGGCTCCGATTTGAAAAATAACTATTACTACATTGGCGGACCGGAATTAGTTTTTGAATTTGTGACAAGATATTCCTGGCCGCCCCTACGCTTGAATAAGGACCGAAAAATTGACCATTCTTTCTAATCCGGCCGCGATAAAAAGTGATTGATGGGTAAGGGTGATCTGTTGAGACATTTATATAGGGATAGCTTTTATCGTCTCTAAACACAATGTTGTATCGAGGGCGTTTCTCTTTTATCAATCGATGTTCTACTATCAACGCCTCATGATTGGTTTGAGTATTAATAATATCAATCTTATTTATTTTCTCTACTAACAATCTAGTTTTTCCTGGCAGATTACGAGTACTGAAGTATGTCGTCAAACGGTTTCTTAGGTTTTTTGCTTTCCCCACGTACAAACAATTCTCATCTGTATCTAACATGATATAGACCCCTGAACTACGACTAACGTTCCGAAGAAACGCTTCACTGTCGAAAGTAATTTCCTCCTTCTTTTTAGGCATTATTTAGAATATCTCTTGCTGTTAGGTTAACAACCTACTACACTTATTTTTCCAGACATTCTATTTTAGCGCCATGAAGATTTCAGCATCTGAAGTACGTATAGGGAATTTATTAGAATACCAAGGAAAATTGTATCGAGTTCTTAGGAAAGATCACGTTAAACCTGGCAAAGGTGGTGCTTTTGTTCAACTTGAACTGAAAGAAAATGATGGCGGATCTAAACTTAATGAGAGATTCAGATCTGAAGACAAAGTTGAAAAAGCTAGAGTAGAACCGAGACAGATGGAGTATCTGTATTCAGATGAAACTGACTATGTTTTCATGGACTTAGAATCCTATGAGCAAATTCACTTGAATTCACAGTCATTTAATATTAAATCCGAATATTTGCTACCAAACCAAGAAGTACAAGTAAATTTTTATAATGATCAGCCAATAGGTATGGAGATCCCTTCCGTTGTGACTTTAACAGTTTCTGAGACAGAAGTAGCCATCAAAGGTCAAACGGCATCTGGATCTGGAAAACCTGCAACTTTAGAAACTGGTTTGCGAGTTATTGTTCCAACTTTTGTCGAATCAGGAGACAAGATTCGTGTCAATACCGAAACTGACGAATATATAGAGCGAACGGATTAGCTTAAATCTCTGAATGGTTTGATAGTTTTGAACAGACCTATGCTGCCCATCAAGATAAGATTGTAAGCATGTCTGTAAGCGTTTGTATTCAAATTGTGCGGATCGCATATCTCCATACCCTTATGTTGCAGTGAAAAATCAAGCAAAAGATATAGATTTACATAACTTCGAGTATGGAATAACGCCTGAATATCAGAAATATTTTTGTTATCCATGCCTATAACGTAATCGTAAGTAGAAAGATCATCTGGATTAATTGATTTCGCATAATGGCTTGAAACATCAATTTTATTTTCAGCAGCAATCTTTACCGTATTCTCATGTGGTCTAGCTCTGATTTTTTCCACATGGGTTCCTGCTGATGCTACCTTAAGAGTTCTGTTTAACTTATTGGTCCCTATCATTTTCTGAAATATAGATTCAGCCAGGATTGATCTACATGTATTTCCCCGACAAACAAACAGAACCTTTTTCATATGTTATCTACTTGGTTATAGGGAGGCAAAATACATTCGCGCTTTTTCTAAATCCTTAAATGTATCGATACCAGGCCCTGAAGGCGTAGCGGCATCACTCACTATAATACGCTCTCCATACCAAAGGGCCTTCAACTGCTCAAGCATCTCTTGATTCTCTATAGGGCACGAATCTTTACGCGCGAGCCTTGTAAGAGCACCCACTCTATATCCGTAGAGACCTATGTGACGAGCGGCGTTAGCTGGCAGGTCTATATTCTGTTTAGTTTTTGAAGTGATTCGATTAAAAGGTATTGGTGACCGCGAAAAATATAATGCAAAATTATTGGCGTCACGTACTACTTTAACGACATTGGGGTCTAAATAATTCTCGATCTTTTTAATCCGTTCACATATGGTAGAAATGGTAGCTTCAGGAGTCTCTGACAAAACTTTAACAACTTGTTCAATTATCTTATTAGGAGTCCCTGGCTCATCACCTTGCAAATTAAGAATGATCTCATCATCATCAAAACCCATTAATTCTACCGCCTCAGCTACACGATCAGTTCCAGATTCATGATCATATCTACTTTTGTAAACTTGACCGCCAAAGGATTGCACTTCTTCAATAATTAGATCGTCGCCTGTAACAATCGTGGTAGATATAGCTGAACTATTAATAGCACAATCGTAGACACGTTCTATCATTGTTTTTCCACATATATCCAGAAGAGGCTTATTCGGAAGTCGTTTTGAACCCAATCTTGCAGGTATGAAGATATGAAATTTCGGTGTCACGTAAATTACCCTTATCTTTTTAGCTTTTCAAGCAAGGCTACTGTAAAATCGTTTTCGATTTCAATTGATTGCGGAATTACCCACCAATCGATTTGAGCAAATTGCCTACATTTGATCGCATCTTTACTCGTCATGAATAATCTTGAGGAATTAAATTTACATAAATCCTCTGGTTTATATAAGTAATGATCAGGATAGTAATGTTTTCGAACTTTAACTCCAGCATTGTTAAGATCATCAAAAAACCTATCGGGATTTCCGATGCCACAGATAGCATCAATCGTTTCTTGCTCGAAAGTTGATAGCTCCTTTTTTTTTCCATCGAGAAGACGAACGGCGTATGTAAGGGTTCCCGACATGGAATATTCGTTTTTCATTTTTGAACCACCATTCACTACCACCAAATCTATTTTGTTTAACCTGGAAGCCGATTCCCGTAATGGACCAGCCGGAATAAGATGGCCATTACCAAAACGTCTTTTTCCATCTACGACAGCAATTTCGATATCACGAGCCAATTGAGGATGTTGAAGCCCATCATCACTGATGATGGTATCAATTCGTTCATTATTCAAGAGAGCGTAACAACCCCGAATCTTGTTGGAATCAATTACTACAGGGCATTTCGTTTCTTCTAGTAAGAGTAACGCTTCATCGCCAGCCAACAAAAAACTATCTTCCTTAGTTATTAGATGTGGGAGGTTTTTCATTTTTCCACCATACCCCCGACAAATTATCCCTGGAGAATACCCATTTTTTAAAAGACTACGCACAATTTCTATTACCAGTGGTGTTTTTCCAGTCCCACCAACAGTGAGGTTGCCTACAACGATAACTGGGACATCGAGTTTTTTAACCTTTAGGATGCCAATTCGATACAGCATGTTTTTAGTTTGCAGTAAGGTCCAATAAAAAATTTCCAACGGAATAAGGATATAAAAAATAACATTTTTTTTGTACCATAATTTATCAATTAATCGAAAGATCATTCGGATAGGGAATCAGTTGATGCTTTTCTATCTTGTTCTTGATAGAGAGTTGCGTAGAATCCGTTTTTAATAATCAAAGAGTTATGGGTACCAGATTCAATAATTTCACTATCTTTCATTACATATATGCAGTCAGCATCAACAACAGCTGACAATCGGTGTGCAATGATTATCACACTTTGTTTAGCAGAAAATTCTTTTATCACCGCCCTCATTTGACTTTCAGCAATGTTATCCAACGCTGATGTGGCTTCATCTAGGATTAAAAATGGAGTGTCTGAATAAAGTCCTCGAGCTATAGATATTCTTTGCCGCTGTCCCCCCGATAGTTTAGAACCTTGTTCTCCGATACCGCTTCCTGTTTTATGAAAGGTTTGAGATAAATTATCAATCTGAGTCGCTCTAGCGACGGTGTCGTAGCGAACACCATCTTTAACCCTACCATAAAGAACGTTGCTTTGAACTGTGTCATCAAACAGTACGGTGTCTTGCGGTACGTAAGCGATGTTACGACGTAAAAAAGAAAGCTCGTATTCGTTAATGGGTAAGCCATCAATTAATATTTCACCGGAGAAGTTTGAATAAAAGCCTAATAAAAGTGACCCGATCGTTGTTTTCCCGCTTCCTGATGTCCCGACAAATGCGATTGTTTGACCTGGGCGCAGGCTAAAGGATATCTTTGATAAGACGAAAGGTTTGTCCTCTGCGTATCGAAATGATACATCTTTGAAGTCTATGGATCCTTTTATAGTTCTATTTGTAATAAGACCAGCCTTCTCTTCAGTTTCTGCATCTAGGATTTCAAATACGCTAGTTGCCGCAGCTATCCCTGTTTGCAGAAGTTCGTTAATCATTGCTAATCTTTTGATGGGCGCCATTAACATCAAAATCGCGGCCAAATATGATGCAAACGTTCCAGGCGTTACCAATTCATCACTTTGACCTGTCATTGCGATATAAATTATGCCAGACACAGCTACTCCTACAATGATAAGTAACAATGGCACGCTGGCCGCTCCAATAGCTACTTTTCGTATTGATTCCTTCTGGTTCCAGTAATTAAATTCCTGGAATCTGTTTTCCTCGTAATCATAGCTGTTATAAGATTTAATTAATTTTTGACTCTCGAAGCTTTCTTTAGAAGACCCCGCAATTCTCCCCATCGATGCCTGTATTTTTTTACTAGTCTTTCTGAATTTTTTGCTAGCGATTTGCACAATTAATGTTGCAATTGGAGTGATCACAAGAAAGATAACCGTCAATTTCCAATTTAGAAATGCTAACCACCCAAGCAATGCTACAATTAATAATGAATCTTTTATGAGCACCCTGAGCGCCAAAGTGGTAGCTTGTGCAATTTGTTCTAGATCATATATGAGTTTCGCAACAAGCTGTCCCGATGAATTATGGTCAAAATAGGTGGTAGGTAATCTCAGAATTTTATTAAAAATTTCTGATCGTAAGTCATATATAACTTTACGACCAATCCAACCAATACTGTATTGATCAGCAAAGGAGCCTAACCCTCTGATAAAGAATGCGCCTATTAATAATATTGGCGTTAAAGTTATTACTTGGGTGTTCCTTTCAACGAAACCCCCATCCATGATCGGCTTAAGTAACGCAGCAAAGGATGCTTCAGAGAGAGCAACAACAATCATTCCAAAAATTCCGCTAATAAAAACCCATTTATAGGGTAATGCATAGGAAAGCAATCTTCTATAATTTTGCATTTAAGTAGCACTTTTTAGAGATGATATTGTATTTATTTGAGGGTTCCATTTTTCAGTTGGTAGATTCGATCAGTTTTTTTTGCGAAGCTGTAATCATGTGTCGCTATAATTAGCCGGACGCCTTCTGTTCTATTTAATTCAAACAATAAGTTCTGGACCGTATTTGCATTTTCTTGATCTAAATTACCTGTTGGTTCGTCAGCTATAAGATAAGTAGGTTTACTTACTAAAGCTCGAGCAATAGCAGTTCTTTGTCTTTCGCCTCCTGACATTTGCCCAGGCTTATGTCCGAAACGATTCGACAAACCCGTCTTTTTCAAGATTTCTCTTGCTCGATTTATTGCCGACATCCTATTGCTACCGCTAATAAGCAGTGGCATTGCAACATTTTCTTCAGCAGTAAATTCAGCCAATAAGTGATGAAACTGATATACGAAACCAAAGGTTCTATTACGCATTATATTTTTTTCTTTCTCGGTCAAGCTATTCAAAGATAGACCCGCAACTGTGATTTCCCCAGTTGTAGGTAATTCAAGGCCTGCCAATAAATATAGTAAGGTACTTTTTCCACATCCTGAGGCACCAACAACAGAAATTGCATTTTCATTGCTAAGAGTTAGGTCAATTCCCTTGAGAACCTCCACAGGAGTGCCCACGGTTGAAAAAACCTTGGTTACTTTACTACAAATAATCTTTTGATTAGACAAGCTATGCATGACGTAATACTTCAGCTGGCTGAGTTCGCGAAGCTCTCCATGCCGGGTAAAGTGTTGCAAAAAGACTAAATAAAAATGACGTGATCAAAATTATCAAGACATCGGCCCACTGTAGATCCGATGGAAAATCAGATATGATATATATACTTTTAGGAAAAAATTCAATTCGAAAAACGTGTTCTATGGTGGAAATAATTGCGTCAATATTTATAGCGGTTACAGTTCCTACTACGCCCCCGATAATTGTACCAACTAATCCAATGAGTGTACCTTGAACGATAAAAATACACATAACACTTCGCGTGCTTAAACCAAGAGTTCTTAATATTGCGATATCTTCTTTTTTATCAACAACTACCATAACCAATGTTGAGATCACATTAAATGCAGCTACTGCTACAATTAAAAGAAGGATCAAGAACATTACTCGTTTTTCTACCTGTAATGCTCTAAAAAAGTTACGGTGTTGTTGGGTCCAATCACTCAGATGAAAATTATCTCCAAGAATTTGGCTTAGTTTTACGTTAATAAGTGGTGCATTGTAAACGTCTGTTAGTGAAACTCTTAAGCCATTAACCATGCCTTGTGTTCGCAGAAATTGTGCTGCATCATCGATATTTATTAATGCTAATGTATTATCATATTCATACATTCCGAGCTCAAAGATTCCACTAACCGTAAATTGTTTCAATCTGGGTAACATACCAGCTATACTGATATTTACCTCTGGCGAAATAACTGTGACCTTGTCTTCAACTTTCAAATTAAGCTTTTCGGCTAAATTAGACCCCAAAAGAATTTGCCATTTTTTTTTGCTAAAGCTCTCTTCGTTACCTTCAATTAATTTATCAAAGATATTTGATACTGTTTTCTCATGAACGGGAGTTACCCCCTGAAGTAATGTACCTGCTGTCCTGTTTCCATTTGCCAGCATTGCCTGTGAATTGATGAAAGGAGCTACCCCAGATAAGCCTTCGACATGCTTCACCCTGTTAGCTATATTTTGCCAATTAACCAACATACCTTGATTTCCAGTGATAGTTATATGTGACGCAACTGTTAGAATTCGTTCTCTTAGCTCTTTCTCGAACCCGTTCATCACTGATAAAACAGTTATCAATGCCCATATCCCGATAATAATTCCCAACATTGATATCAGAGAAATAAAGGAGACGAAACCATCACGGTTTTTACCAACCAAGTAACGAAACCCTATCAATAATTCCAAGGGGTATTTCATTTAAAAAAAATTAGGTATAAAAATTAGAAACTCATTGAAAAAAAATTTTGGTTCCCTCATTTTTCTGGCCGTAAATGAGGAAACAATAAAACGTCACGTATAGAAGGTTGATCGGTCAACAACATAACAAATCTGTCAATTCCTATGCCCCCTCCAGCATTTGGTGGCATGCCGTATTCTAAAGCCGTAATATAATCTTCATCATAAAACATTGCTTCATGATCGCCTGTTTCTTTAGATTGAGCTTGTTTTTTAAATCTCTCAGCTTGATCTTCTGAGTCGTTTAATTCAGAAAAACCATTAGCTATTTCTCGCCCCGCAATAAACAGCTCGAAGCGGTCAGCAACGTTAGATTTTGAATCACTCCGGCGCGCTAGCGGCGATACATCGATAGGATAGTCAATTATAAAAGTGGGTTGAATTAGTTTTGATTCCACGGTGGCATCAAAAATTTCAATCAATAATTGGCCTTCGGTAGGTTGGTTAGTGTCGGTTAGTCTTAATCCTAGTCTATTGCATATATTTTTTAAAGTTCTTACATCTGCTGTATCAGCATCAGTTATATCATTATTAAATTGTATTACTGCGTCCCGTAGAGTGATTCTTTCAAAATCTTTTTCAAAATTGAGTTCAAAATTCTGGTATTGGATTTCTAGGGTATCATGGACATCTTGAACCACATAGCGGATCATCTTTTCAGTAAAATCCATATAATCACAATAGTCAAGATACGCTTCATTATATTCAAGCATAGTGAATTCGGGATTATGTTGAGTACTTAATCCTTCATTTCGGAAATTACGATTTAACTCGAAAACTTTATCAAAACCACCTACAAGACATCTCTTTATTGCCAGCTCTTGAGCAACTCTTAGGTATAGTCTCATGTCGAGAGAATTATGATGTGTAACAAAAGGTCGCGCATTAGCGCCACCTGGTATCGGAAGAGTAATGGGAGATTCGATTTCAAGATAATCGTGCTCAACTAAAAATTTTCTAAAGGCATTTAGTATTAATGCTCTAGTCCGAAAAACCTTCCTTGTTTCATTATTTGCAATTAAATCAACATATCGCTGTCTATATTTTGTCTCGATATCGTTTAGGCCGTGATATTTGTCTGGCAATGGATGCAAGGATTTAACCAATAATTGAATTTCTTCTGCTCTGAGACTAAGCTCTCCTGTCCGTGTGCGAAACATAACACCGTTGACGCCGATAATATCTCCAAGATCATAATCCTTAAATGCGTTATAAGACTCTTCAGAAATTTGTTGTTTCTGAACATAGACCTGGATTTCACCGCTTCCATCTCTAATGTTGATGAAGCTTGCCTTCCCCATGAGCCGACGTGACACCAATCGTCCAGCTAAACTGATCTTTGTTTTTTTCTCGTTAAGGTGATCAGAATCTAAATGAATAAAATTTTTCAATAAATCAGAAATTTGATAGTTTCGTTTAAAGTTATTTGGGTAAGGATTAACACCGCTTTCTCTGAGTGCATTAAGCTTTTTCCGACGTAAAAGTTCTTGTTCGCTAAACTCATCAGTATAATTTTTATCGTTCACGAAATTAAAGTCCTGCTTTCAAGCTAGTTTCTATGAATTGATTTAGATCTCCATCTAAAACCACCTGCGTGTTTCGAGTCTCATGCCCTGTTCTTAGGTCTTTGATTCTGGATTGATCTAAAACATAGGAGCGTATTTGCTGACCCCAACCTATATCAGCTTTTGCTTCCTCGAGCAATTGCTGCTCTGATCGTTTTTTTCGAATTTCTGCTTCATACAGGCGCGCTCGTAACATCATCATTGCTTCTGCTTTATTACGATGCTGTGATCGATCATTTTGACACTGAACTACAATTCCACTAGGGCGGTGTGTAATTCGTACGGCAGAATCAGTACGATTAACATGCTGACCGCCTGCGCCACTGGCTCTGTATGTATCTATCCGCAGATCAGATGGATTAATCGTTATCTCTATACTATCGTCAATTTCTGGATAAGCGAATACTGAGGCAAAGGATGTGTGCCTCCTATTTCCTGAATCAAATGGAGATTTTCTGACTAATCTATGAATTCCAGTTTCCGTTCGCAAATGACCATATGCATAGTTTCCAACTATTTTTATGGTAGCACTTTTAATGCCTGCTACATCCCCTTGGCTTTTTTCAATAATTTGTTGTTCGAAACCACTTGATTCCGCCCATCGTGAATACATCCTAAGTAACATTTCCGCCCAATCCTGAGCTTCAGTCCCTCCTGATCCCGCTTGGATATCTAGAAATGAACTCAGTTTATCGGCTTCACCAGAAAACATACGCTGGAATTCTAAGCGTTCTATTTTATTCAAAAGCTCCTGCATCTCAGTCTTTAGTTCAATAACCATACCTAAATCATTTTCATTTCGGGCTAGTTCTATCAACTCCAGATTTCCTTTTGCTTGATTATCGAGCTGATCCAGGCCGTGCACTATTTCCTCAAGTCGAGACCGCTCCTCATTTAATGATTGAGCAAGCTCCAAATTGCTCCATACAGAAGAATCCTCTAAACGTAAAAGAACTTCTTCTAAACGCTCTTTTTGACCAGTGTAGTCAAAGATACCTCCTCAGAGCGTTAATTCTCTGGGAAAAATTATCTAGCGACTTTCGGAGATCATTGATGCTATCCATAAGAATACCTACCGCAATTATTGGGTCAATTTTATACTAAAAAGATACCAGAGTTGTTAGGGCTTGACTCTTGCACTAATATCGATTTTATATTTTTTTGTAAAAAGGCTGTGATTGACTTGCGTCTTTTGCTAGCATCAGTCACAATTCCTCTTCGCTGTTACTGTATTTCATCAAGTAAATCGATATCTTTTGTCATCTAAAATATGAAAGTCTGTATACCTCGGGAAAGCAATCCTAACGAAAAACGGGTTGCGGCTACCCCTGAAACTATAAAGATAATTCTAAGCTTGGGTTTTGAGGTTTTAATTGAACAAAATGCGGGCATTAATGCCGGATTTTCGGACGATGCGTATTTTAAAGAAGGGGCTATTATCGTTCAAGACTCTAGTGATTTATGGAAGCAAGCTGACATCCTCCTTAAGGTCCAGCCACCTAGTTACGGAAATGAGGCAGGCCAAAATGAACTTCAACAGTTAAAACCAGGTCAAACGGTGATAGGGTTTTTGTCACCGTCACAAAATATAGCGCTCTTGCGGGAATTTGCCAAAAACGGCATAAATGCGATTGCCATAGATGCGGTGCCTCGTATTTCTCGTGCCCAAAAACTTGATGCGCTTAGTTCAATGGCTAATATTGGAGGCTACAGAGCCGTAATAGAAGCTGCCCACCATTTCGGGCGATTTTTCACGGGGCAAATGACTGCAGCAGGAAAAGTGCCTCCCGCAAAATTTCTTGTAATTGGCGCAGGTGTTGCGGGCCTGGCTGCTATTGGAGCCGCTACCGCCATGGGCGCAGTTGTTCGGGCATTCGATACACGCCCTGAAGTCGAAGATCAAGTTAAAAGCATGGGAGCTGAGTTCCTTTATATTGATCTTGAAGAAGAGTCCGATGGAGGCGGCGGTTATGCCCGAATAATGAGCAAAGAATTTGTAGCTGCTGAAAAAAAACTTTTTGCCCAGCAATCTAAAGAGGTAGACATTATCATAACTACCGCGCTAATACCTGGCCAACCTGCTCCTAAGCTTATAACAGAAGATATGGTTAAGCAGATGAAGCCAGGCAGCGTCATTGTTGATTTAGCAGCCGAACAAGGAGGTAATTGTGAAGTAACAAAGCGAAATCAAGCGATTAAATTGTACGGTATCACTGTTATCGGATACACCGATCTCTCAAGTCGGATGGCTTCACAGGCAAGCCAACTTTATGGAAATAATCTCGCAAATTTATTGTCTGACCTTTGCCCGAAAAAAGACGGGTTAATTGATCTAAATATGGAAGATGATGTTGTGAAAGCTATAACTATAGTAAATAAAGGCCAAGTGAATTGGCCGCCACCGAATATTAAAAAGAGCCAAAAAATTGAGAAAATACCAAGCACTGTTCAAGCGGAAAAAAAAGAGAACAAAAAGGTAACTCCGAATAAATCCAAGCGAATCTGGAAAAGCTTGGTTGGTATGGCAATTACTCTTGCATTAATTTTAGGGCTTGGAGCAATAGCACCGTCTTCTTTCATGGGTCACTTTACGGTTTTTGTGCTTGCAATTTTTGTGGGGTGGCAAGTTATTTGGAATGTAAAACCGGCTTTACATACACCCCTAATGAGCGTTACAAATGCTATCAGTGGTATCATCGTAATTGGTGCATTGCTACAAACAAATACGAATTCAAACCTTATTCTAGCTCTTGCTGCTTTTTCCATATTGATAGCAAGCATTAATATCAGTGGTGGTTTTTTTGTTACACAACGAATGCTTCGTATGTTTCGTAAAGAGGAAGATTGATGTCTATAGAAATCCTTTCTGCATCGTATATTGGTGCTAGCATCCTTTTTATCCTAAGTTTGGGTGGGCTCAGTAACCAAGAGTCGGCGCAACGAGGAAACATTTTTGGTATTGCAGGAATGGGACTAGCTATTATCGCAACGATTTTCAGCGCTAAAGCTGGCAATCATCTATTGATCTTAATTATGATTACCGCTGGTGGAATGATTGGCCTGCTGATTGCCAGACGGGTAGAAATGACTGCAATGCCCCAACTGGTGGCAATTTTACACTGCTTAGTTGGGCTTGCAGCGGTAATTATTGGTTTAGCAAGTTTTTTAGAGCCAGCAGTAGAATATTCAGGCGTGGAAAAGACTATACATGACATTGAGATTTATATTGGAGTGCTGATAGGGGCGGTAACATTTACTGGTTCAATCGCAGCATTTGGTAAATTACAAAGTTGGATTTCGAGTTCGCCATTATTGATACCTGGCCGGCACGCCCTTAACATTATTATTGGAATTGGCTGCCTAATACTAGGCTACTTGTTTGTAACTTCTACCGATTTACTGCCTCCCATCGCCCTGTTGCTCATAATGGTTACTTTCGCCTTGTTTTTCGGTATCCATATGGTTCTAGCAATCGGGGGTGCGGATATGCCAGTCGTTATTTCAATGCTAAATAGTTATTCTGGTTGGGCCGCAGCTGCAACGGGTTTCATGCTAGCAAATGATCTTTTAATTGTGGTGGGAGCCTTGGTTGGCAGCAGTGGTGCCATTTTGAGCTACATCATGTGTAAAGCAATGAATCGAAGATTTTTGGCAGTCATACTCGGGGGTTTTGGTACGAGTAGTACTACAGCATCACATTCAGATCACAATGGCGAAGCCGCATCGATAAGCTCGATACAGGCTTCAAACTTACTTTCTGGAGCTAAATCTGTCATAGTTGTCCCAGGTTATGGAATGGCCGTGGCCCATGCGCAACATAGCGTCTCAAAACTGATTACAGATCTTAGAAAAGCAGGTATCAAAGCCCGATTTGCGATTCATCCAGTTGCTGGTCGAATGCCGGGGCATATGAATGTACTGCTCGCGGAAGCGAAGATTCCATATGATATCGTCTTAGAAATGGATGAAATAAATTCTGATTTTAATGAAACAGACATAGTGTTAGTCATCGGAGCAAATGATATTGTTAATCCCGATGCAGAAGACAATCCCAATAGTCCAATCGCAGGTATGCCCGTTTTGCAGGTTTGGAAGGCAGAGAGAACCATCGTCTTGAAGCGAAGTATGGCAACTGGCTACGCTGGAATTGATAACCCTCTATTTTATAAAGCTAACACCCGAATGTTGTTTGGAGATGCAAAAGAAAGCATTGAGGCAGTTCTTTTAAACCTCTAGTCAAACTGTGTACCTAAGACCTCTTTCATAAGGCTGCCAATCTCAGCTGGATTCTCACTAACGTGTACACCAGCTTCTCTTAGCGCACCAATCTTTCCTTTAGCCGTACCTTGCCCTCCAGAAATTATTGCCCCAGCATGCCCCATTCGTTTGCCTGATGGTGCAGTTAATCCAGCAATGAACGCTACCACTGGTTTTTTCATATTTTCTGATATCCACTCAGCACACCTTTCTTCATCATTACCGCCAATCTCACCACACATTACGACAGCTTTGGTTTGCTCATCCTGGTTGAACGCCTCTAGTATTTGCCTATGCTTAAGCCCATTTACTGGATCTCCGCCGATACCGACACACGTTGATTGGCCGAGGTTTAGTTTGGTCAGTTGATCCACTACTTCATAGGTTAATGTTCCGGAACGTGAGACAACACCTATACTGCCTGGATGATGAATATATCCTGGCATTATTCCTACTTTTATTTCGCCAGGAGTAATGATACCAGGACAATTGGGGCCGAGCAGAATACTTTTACTATTCCTGATTTTTTCACTAATCCTAACCATATCTAGAACTGGAATCCCCTCCGTGATACATACAATCAATCCAATCTCTGCCTCCACCGCCTCTTCAATTGCAGCGGCTGCGTATCTAGGTGGGACATAAATGACTGATACATCACAATCGACAGCGTGTTTTGCATCCCTTACTGAATCATATATTGGAATTCCTTCAAATACTTGCCCTTTCTTCCCTGGAGTTACTCCAGCTACAAAGCAACTCTGTCCATTGGAATAATCGAGGCAGAATTTAGTATGGAAACTACCTGTTTTTCCAGTGACCCCTTGGGTAACTACTCGACTCTGTTTGTTAACGAGAATAGACATTTTAGATGATGTTTTTTGAAGAAATTGCTAGTCTAGCTGCTTCATCCATGGTTGTTGCCAAAATAAAATTAATTCCTGATAATCTTAGTATTTCACGGCCTTCTTTGACATTAGTGCCCTCTAATCTAACAACAAGTGGGTGCTTGAGATTAATTGCTTTCACCCCCTCGACTAACCCCGAAGCAATGACATCGCACCGCATAATTCCCCCGAAAATATTCACAAGAATTACTGTAATTCCGCCCTGTTTTATCATTAATTCTAATGCTAGTGCCACTTGATTAGCTGTGGCACCCCCACCTACATCCAGGAAATTAGCAGGATTCCCTCCGTGAAGTTTTATGATATCCATAGTAGCCATAGCTAGCCCGGCTCCATTTACAAGGCATCCAATATCACCGTCTAAAGCGATATAACTCAACCCAGCATCAGCAGCTGCATTTTCTATCGGATCTTCTTCAAAGATATCACGCAGTTTTCCAATTAAAGGCTGTCGGTACAATGCGCTATCGTCAATTATGATTTTGCAGTCGGCTACAACAAATTTATTATTTCCAACAACGGCAAGTGGATTTATTTCAATTAACGTTGCGTCGATATCAATCAACATATCGTATAGCTTAGAAACTAGTGATAGGAATTCAGCATGTTGATCCGGCCCAATAGATAATTTCTCTCTAAAATCTTGTACGCCTACTGTGTCAACTCCAATAGAGTTATCTATTTCCAAGGAATGAATTGAGTTGGGGTTTTCTGCTGCTACTTCCTCAATATCGGAACCGCCTTCTACACTTCCCACAAAAATTATTTTTTGAGTGTTTCGGTCTACAGTTACTGCTATATAAATCTCTTGGAGAATTGTTATTGCTTCCTCCACCAAAATTTTTCGTACTATAGTACCATCAGAGCCAGTCTGTTTGGTTACTAAATTTCTCCCAAGTAGAATTTCTCCTTTTAATTTCACATCCGTCAGCGTAGGTGCTGTTTGGATTCCTCCACCTTTTCCTCTTCCACCAGCATGAATCTGGGCCTTCAATACCCACCCATCTTTATTGGGTATGCTGCTTGCAATCTCTACGGCTTCTTTAGCAGTAGCGCAAACAGCGCCTTGCGGTATGGGTAACCCTCTTTCACGCAGAAGATTTTTTGCCTGATATTCGTGAAGCTTCAAAAGAGGATTACTATTAAGTGGATAAAAAGAATTCGGACACCATCTTAACCCCCATGAACTGGGGCTATCATAGTGATTGAGTCACCATCATTAAGCATGGTAGTCGCACGGTCCTTTTTTGGAATAGCGTTATCATTTACTGCAACCATGCCAGCTTCCTCCGCTGGAATCTTGAGAAGCTGAACTAAATGCTCAACACTGACGCCATCGGTTATTTCTAAAGGTTCTTTGCTATCGCGGTATTCACGCAATCGACCCACCAGTTTAACTTCAATTTTCATTTTTGGCTATGTTAATCCTAATCGGGTAAGTGTATCTTTAGTAGGTATACCGTCTTTAGACCAACCTCTTTTTTCATAATACTCTGGAAGCATTTTATCTAGTTCAGATAACTCACCTTTTCGTATACCACTTGGTGCTGGTTCATTTAGTAAACGCGGGGGCAACGTGTCGTCAGCGGCTGTAAATCCTGCCTCAATATTAAATAATCGTTCTAAATTCCATATGCGTTCACCTGCTTCTAACATGCGCTGAGCAGTCCAATTACCAGAACATGCTGCATCGATCTGAACGGCAAACTCTTCTAACCCCCACGCCGATGTAACGAAAATGCAAAGACCACTTGAATCCATTGCTGCAATTTTATCCTGAGATTCTTTAACCGGCCCAGCTTTACCTGAAGGCTTGCTATCGTCGTAGTCTTCAGAAAAAACATCATGTTTCATATGGCATGCTCCACGATTACTAGTAGCGTAACCAAGGCCCATCCCTTTCAGTGATCTAGAATCATATCCTGCAAATTCTTGTCCTTTTACGGTCATTGATAGCTCTGGCCGGCCGTATTTCTCGCACAATAGCTTAGAACCCAATCCTAAAACCTTTCCAAAACCTTCAAAATTCCCAGTTTTCTCCGCCATTATCGTAAGTGCCTCGGCATTTCCAAAATTCAACTCAACTCCGTCTGTATCACTTTTAGTTAGGATACCTAGCTCATAAAGCTCCATGGCAGCCGCTAATGTTACACCAAAGGAGATTGGATCCATGCCGTGCTTATTCATCATATATCCAGCGAAAGTCAAGGCATCGATGTCATCCACTCCTACAGCTGGACCAAAAGCGAAAGCTGTCTCATACTCCAATCCGCCCGATGCATGCCAATATTCTGGTCGATTGATTATTGTGAAGTGATCTTGCCTTATGTGCGCAATCCGTCCGCATGCAATAGTACAGCCAAAACATGCCTTATTTGTAATCAAGTTTCGGTGACCTGTTTCATCCGGCGTTTCCATAGCTGTAGCGTCAACTTTATCATAGCCTTCAAATTGAACTTCCTGAAAATTCCGGGTGGGTAAGCTGCCATATTCTTGCATTGTGGTAAGCATCGAATTGGTGCCATGAGCCGTCATATCCTTTCGACCTTTGTCGTTAGCTAATAAAGTCTTAGTTTTTAGAACCACTTCCATGAATTTTTCTGGGTCGTTTACCGTAACACCTTTTGTTCCTCGGACTGCTATCGCTTTAAGATTTTTTGAGCCCATTACAGCTCCTACCCCAGATCGACCAGCTGCACGATGTAGGTCATTAATTATAGCGGCGTATCTGACGCCTCTCTCTCCGGCAATGCCAATTGATGCTACCCGTAATTTTGGATTTTGATGATTTTTTCGGATCCAGTCTTCTGTCTCCCAAACGGAGCTCCCCCAAATCTCGTCAGCAGGCAGAATTTCTATTTGACCGTCTTGGATCAACAAATAAACTGGTTCACTTGCACGACCTTCGATTAGCATTAGGTCATAACCAGAAAATTTTAGTTCTGCGCCGAATTTACCTCCAGAATTGGAGCAGGAGATAGCATTATTTAACGGCCCTTTTGTAATAACAGCGTAACGGCCACTTGTTGATGCCATCGTTCCAGTTAACGGTCCAGTTGCAAAAATTAAAGGATTTCCTGGACTGAGCGGGTCGACCTTTGGATCGCAATTCTCGTAAAGATATTTACTACCCAATCCGCGTTCACCTATATAAGCTTCTGCCCACTCTGTGTTTAGCGGCTCTATATCTATGCTTCTAGACGTCAGATTTATTCGTAGTATTTGTCCCTGCCAGGTCATAACTCTACCTCATTATAATTTATTGCATGTGTTGGGCATGCCTCAACACATTTTGGTGCTCCACTACAAAGATCACATTTTTCTACTTTCTCACTTAGTGGGTTAAATTCTATCGTTCCATAGGGGCAAGCCAAAGTGCATGCTTTGCACCCAACACAACTTGAGTCGATAATCTCTTTAGACCCTAATTGCGGATTTATGGAAATAGCGCCCGTTGGACAAATTTTCATACACCATGCCTCAGTGCATTGTGTGCAGGTGTAGGGCACTGTATGCCGTCCATGTTCAAAATCAAACACTTTAATTCGAGATACTGCAGGGTTGAAACTTCCAGTATGCTCAAAACTGCAAGCAAGCTCGCATTGCAAACAACCAGTACACAATTCGGCATTTATATCAAGCGCCATCGTCATTTCTATTTCTTACCTAAAACTACCATTTGAAGGTACAAAAAAATGGCTTGTTATATTGGTCTTCATTGAAGGGATTCTAACACAGTGTTTCACCAAAATTAGAGGACTAATTCTTGACGTTCTTATTAGTTTAGTGACGGTCTTCCGGCGGCAGTAGCAACTATTTTAGATTCAATGAAGAGAGTGCCAGAGTTGCCGATAGATCCAAGCCCTCCCTCTGACAGACGACTTACTCTATCATCTCTAGTGATTTGCACATCAACTCCAGAACTCCCAGCCTTTTTAGCTTTTTTAATTGCTAATTCTTCTAGAATCTTTGAAGCAAAATCGACAGCATCTTCCAATTTAGCGAAATCTTCAATTCCTTCCGACCAATGAAATCTAAACACGCCACGAACAGGAGCGGTTATCCTGCCTTCTGATTTTTGGACTACACCACTGACGACTGCGCCAACTGCGTTGCACACGTCTGAATACTCGGGAATTATCACGTCTGCGTTCATTCGGTTAGTCACTAAAGGGTAGTATGCCTTTGCAGGAGCGCCCACTGCGATTACAGGAATCTTTAAATGAAATGCAATGTCAATAAGCGCTTTTGAGGTGGTATTTGTTTTTAACGCTTTGCGCAAGAATACTGAATCTTCTTTGTTGTCCCCGGACACTAAACCCCTAACTGAACCCTCTCGCTCTAAGCAAAAATTGATTAGTGTTTGGCCGCAACGATAAGTCATAAATTCAACAATTTCGCTACAAAATTCCTCTACACTTTTATCGATACCATTGATGTTATATAGCTTTCTAAGTGCGATTTTAGCTCCGATTTCTGCGGCTTCTGTGTTCCATTGTTCGTGAATTCCCAAAACATGAGCTGCATCGCTAGGAGTAAAATTTGAAATATTAAGGACACCACGTTTTCTTAATGCTCTATATGGGAGAAAAAATTCTCGTCTTTCAAGAATATCTTGTAACGCAACTGGTTTGTCCCCCAAAAACTCCAGTAGTGCTATAGCAGCATGACCTAATTCGCGTTCTTCGTTTCCTAGGATATCTTCTTTGATAACAAAACTTCCAAAATGTTTTTTTAATTCAGATGCTTCACACTGCCGTCTCAAAGTCGAGATAATTTGTGGGTACTGAAAACCCAATAAACTTAAAGGTACAGCGCGATTCGGTCCGATAAACCAATTACCATTCCCATCCTGAGAGAATTCGCTATCCCCTCCTAAACCGATAGTTTTTACGGCTGCCGCATTTATCATCATCCTGTAATTAGAAAAAATAGGGCCATCAGGGTGAGTTCCAGGCTTGCCATTTTGCAAAAGCGCGATGTCAGTAGTGGTGCCGCCAATATCTGCAATTATTGCGTCTTTTGCTTTCGTAAGGTAGGATGCTCCAACAACGCTTGCAGCAGGTCCTGATAGAATTGTTTGAATGGGCTGCAAGCGCGCAACATCAACTGAAACAAGCGAACCATCTCCTTGGACTACCATCAAAGGAGCTTCTATTGATCGGTTAATCAAAATCTCAGTGACTGCTTTCAATAATCGATCTATCAAGGGAATTAATCGGGCATTTAAAACCGACGTGACGGCCCTTCTTGGAGCGTTCAATCTATTTGTTAATTCATGAGAACAAGTTACAGGTACTTCAGTATGCAATTTCACTATCTCTCGTGCGCGAAGCTCATGCTCTGGATTTTGAACTCCAAAGGTGCTCACGACTACAAACGCATTTACTTCAAAAACTACTCGCTTAATTTCAGCGGTTAATGTTTCCTCGTCAAGTGGGGTATTCACCTCTCCTGAGTAGGTGTGACCGCCGTCAACAAATATGACTGGATCAGAGCCAATTACCGACCCAAGCCCATAGCGTTCAAGTACATCGCTAGTTTGACCAATCAGTATGAGACAAACGGGTGCTTCTTTCCCTTCTACAATCGCATTAGTTGCTAATGTAGTGGATAAAGAAACCAATTCGATTTCCTTTGTGTTGGGTATATTTTCTAAAACTTTAGAGATTGCTGCCTCAATACCAATAGTGAGATCTTGTTTGGTGGTCAGTGCTTTATCAGAACATAAAACACCAACTGAAGGGTCAAAAATTATGGCATCAGTGTACGTGCCGCCAGTATCGATGCCTAGATATTTTCCCAACTAAATTCTCCCAAAACATCCGGTAATTAAAAGACCCCTTTTTTGGATACCGTGCGTCATAGTATATCGAGCTTAACCGAATTTTAATGCTTCCACAAAAATCTCTTGAAAGTCCGGGTGGGTCGCTAAAGCCACGTGATTGATT